>Ga0310811_10000798_pt1 | contig 40359 bp, 36 predicted proteins | sample YCmetagenome_FD_207642 | JGI IMG/M metagenome (GOLD analysis project Ga0310811, IMG submission 207642) | Soil microbial communities from experimental microcosm in Duke University, North Carolina, United States - YC | ecosystem: Engineered > Artificial ecosystem > Soil microcosm > Unclassified ... | reverse complement strand
AGGGGACAACGTACTGCTTACACCTTTAATGAAAAAGCCCGTTCAGATTTGTATGAACGGGCTTTGTCTGGCGGAGTGGACGGGACTCGAACCCGCGACCCCCGGCGTGACAGGCCGGTATTCTAACCAACTGAACTACCACTCCAGTTTGCCTATCATGACTTGCGAGCGTTGGTTTTTTCTCTGCAAGCTGCGCTGCTTCACTGCTACCAAGCGACGCTGATGTTTGGCGTCCCCTAGGGGATTCGAACCCCTGTACTCACCGTGAAAGGGTGATGTCCTAGGCCTCTAGACGAAGGGGACATAATCTTTTCAGATCTGTCTTTATCTTGCTGCCAACTGACGTTAATTTCGTTTCGCCTGCAGCAAAGACCGATATTCTAACTACGTTACAGCCGTTTGTGAAGTCTTTTTTGCTACAAGCTCCAGACTTCGGAACGACTTCACTCTGCTCTGATGGTGGAGGTAAGCGGGATCGAACCGCTGACCTCTTGCATGCCATGCAAGCGCTCTCCCAGCTGAGCTATACCCCCCTTGCAGAACAGAAACGAGATTCTAGAGGCCAATTTGCGCTTTGTAAATACCCTTTGAGCAATTGCATGCGACTTTTTTCGCAAGTCGCATGCAAACCCTCTCAAGGCAGGCGCGAATGCGCTCAAGCCAACGCTTTTTCGATACGGCTCACGACGACATCGCGGCCAAACAGCATCAGCACGCTGTCGATCGACGGCGTATGCGTGGTGCCCGCCACCAGCAGACGAACCGGCATGGCGAGTTGCGGCATCTTCAGCTTGTGTGCGCCAAGCGTTGCCTTCAACGCTGCGGCGATCGCCTCCTTGGTCCACTCCACCGTCTTGAGCGATGCAGCCAGCTCGGCCAGTGCCGGACGCACGGCATCCGTGACGTGCTGCGCGAGCGCCTCGGCGTCCGGCGCCGGCACGCGATAGAACATCGCCGCGTTCTCGGCGATTTCCTTCACCGTGGAAGCGCGGTCCTTCAGCAGCCCCACTACCGAAGTCAGATCGGCGCCTTGCGCAATCGCGGCTTCGTCGATACCCAACTCGGCGAAGAAAGGCTTGGCGAGTTCCGCGAGGCGCGCGTTGTCCGCTTCCTTGATGTAGTGCGCGTTGAGCCAGTTCAGCTTGTCGTGGTCGTACTGCGCCGGCGACTTGCCCAGATGCTCCAGATCGAACCATTCCACGAACTGCTCGCGCGTGAAGATTTCCGCGTCACCATGCGACCAGCCCAGACGTGCCAGATAGTTGACCACCGCTTCCGGCAGATAACCGGCGTCGCGATAACCCATCACGCTCATCGCGCCATGACGCTTGCTCATCTTCTCGCCCTGCTCGTTCAGCACGGTCGGCAAGTGCGCATACACCGGCGGCTCGGCACCGAGCGCACGCAGAATGTTGATCTGGCGCGGCGTATTGTTGACGTGATCGTCGCCGCGAATCACGTGCGTGATGCGCATGTCCAGGTCGTCCACCACCACGCAGAAGTTGTACATCGGCGTGCCGTCCGGGCGTGCGACCACAAGGTCGTCGAGTTCTTCGTTCGAGATCTCGATGCGGCCTTTCACTGCGTCGTCCCATGCCACGACACCCGTCAACGGATTACGGAAGCGCAGCACCGGTTGCACGCCTGCCGGCGGCTCCGGCAACACCTTGCCGGGCTCCGGACGCCACGTACCGTCGTAACGCGGCTTTTCGCCCGCTTCACGCTGACGCTCACGCAATGCGTCGAGTTCTTCGGTCGACATGTAGCACGGGTACACGAGGCCGGCATCCAGCATCTGCTTGAGCACTTCGCGATAACGGTCCATGTTCTGCATCTGGTAGAACGGGCCTTCGTCGAAATCGAGGCCCAGCCACTCCATACCTTCGAGAATGGCGTCGACGGCCTCGGTACTCGAGCGCTCGACGTCGGTGTCCTCGATCCGCAGCACGAAGCTCCCTTTCATCTTGCGCGCGAACGCCCACGGATAAAGCGCGGAGCGAATGTTGCCGAGGTGGATGAAGCCGGTGGGACTCGGTGCGAAACGGGTGCGAACAGAGGTGGTCATTTGCAGTTACTCGGAAGACAGGCGCCGGCGCCGTGACAGACATTGCCCGTGAAGCGCGGCAGCGGACCGCGCCCATGCCGCAGAAAACGCCATGCACGGGCACGCAGGAAATAAATGTGAGAGCGGAATTATACCTTCCGAACCCGGCTTGCCTGCCCTCGTCCGAACGGCCAGCGGCAGCACACGGGGCGCGCGCAACGCATGCCCCATTGCGCCTGGGCGCTTCGTCTGCAACGTTTCATTACCAGGCCGACGCGCGCCCGGAGCTTTGATTTATGATGTGCGCGCGCTGCGAGTGGGGATAGAACCGCAGCGCATGAGATCGCCGCCGGCGCTCCCGTCCGTTTGACTATCCGTCTGATCGCGGCTCAGCTTACGCCCATTGTTCCGATCGCGCGCCGCCCATGCCGTTGCTGGAGAACCCGTTGAAACCGTCATCCCCTCGCCTCGCCCGTCGTAACTTCTCATTGGCGGCCGCCTCCGCGGTGCTGGCTGCCTGCACCACGACCGGCGGCAGCAAGACCGATAGCACGCCGGTCGCCGTCACGCCCACGGGCAACATGCCGCCGCTCGACAAACCGCAGCGGCCAATCCGAGTCGGGCTCGCGCTAGGCGGCGGCGCCGCGCGCGGCTTCGCGCACATCGGCGTGATCAAGGCGCTAGAGGCGCGCAATATCCAGGTCGATCTGGTAGCGGGCACCAGCGCGGGCTCGGTAGTCGGTGCGCTGTACGCCTCGGGGATGAACGGCTTTGCGCTGAACAAGCTCGCGCTTTCCATGGACGAAGCGTCGATCAGCGACTGGGCCATGCCGTTTCGCACACGCGGTTTTCTGCAAGGCATCGCGCTGCAAAACTACCTGAATACGACCCTCAACAATCGTCCGATCGAGAAGATGGCCAAGCCCCTCGGCGTGGTCGCCACGGATCTGAAGACCGGCCAGCCAATCCTGTTCCAGCGCGGCAACACCGGCATTGCCGTGCGCGCATCGTGCAGTGTGCCGTCGATTTTCGAGCCGGTGAAAATAGGCGGCCATGAATACGTGGACGGTGGCCTGGTGAGCCCGGTGCCGGCCTCGTTCGCACGCAGGATGGGCGCGGATTTCGTGCTCGCCGTCGACATCTCGCAGCGCCCGGAAAGCGGGCTCACCGCCAGTTCGTTCGATGTGCTGATGCAGACCTTCACGATCATGGGCCAGACGATCAAGACCTATGAACTCGACAAGTACGCGGATGTCGTGATCCGGCCGAATCTCGCCGCCATGAGCGGCAGCGATTTCTCGCAGCGCAACGCCGCGATTCTGGCCGGAGAGGAAGCGGTCGCGAAGATGATGCCTGAGTTGCAGCGCAAGCTCGCCGCGAGCCGCGCCGCGGCCTGACCCGCCGGCGAAGTACCGCCGGGTACACCACCGGCGTACTCCAGCTCCCGTCACGCGCGTTGCGTCGAACGGGCCGGAGTTCAGCCCGAAAGACCCGCCGGCAGCTCGGCAAGCACCCAAACGCAAAAAGCCTGCTTCAGAAGAAGCAGGCTCTTTTCGCACCGGCACTACCCGTGCGGGCCGAATCAGTTACTGATTACCGCCGATCGAAGCATTCACGCGCTTGCGCAGATCTTCACCGTCCTGATAGGACGTTTCGATCCGGCGTGCGCCCGTGAAGCGCTTTTCCCAGTAACCGCTATCCATATCGTCGACGCGGATCGTGCTGCCCGTGGAGGGCGAATGCACGAACTTGTTGTCGCCGATGTAGATGCCCACGTGCGAGAACGTACGGCGCATCGTATTGAAGAACACCAGATCGCCCGGCTTCAGGTCGCTCACGCGAACCTTTTCGCCCACGCGGCTCATTTCCTCGGCACGACGCGGCAGCGCCATACCGAGCGTGTCCTGGAACACGTAGCGAACGAACCCGCTGCAATCGAGCCCCGAATCGGGCGTATTACCCCCCCAACGGTAGCGAACGCCGATCATGTTCAGCGCACCGACCACCACATCGCCCGCTTTGCCGGCCATGCCGGACAGGAACGATTTGGCGCCGCCGTCGTTGTCGGTAGCGGGCTGTTGCGAACTGAGAGGGGACAAAGAATTCGACCCAGTGGGGGTCGAATATGAGGCATTCTGATTCAAACTGCTTACTTCGTCGGCGAACGCGCCGGGAGCTGCTGCCATCAAGACGCCAATGAACATCCCGGCGACGACGCGCGTGCAAGCCTGGGTTAGGTTTCTGTGCTGCATTGGTCGGTATTTTTTGCCTAAAAATCAGTGGGCTACGGAAAAAAGTTTGGTCGATACTAGCCAGTAAGTATTCGTGTGTCAAAACAAATAGAAAAATACAATCGAGACACGCACCCAATTGGTGAAAGAGTGCAAAATCAGTGATCCAGCGCCGCTTTCAGCAGCTTTCGAGTGTAAGGGTGCGCCGGTGTCGCAAAAATCTGCTCAACGTCGCCGCTTTCGACGATCGAACCGTTTTGCATGACCGCAACACGATGTGCCATCGCCCCTATCACGGCCAGATCGTGGCTGATGAAAACGAAGCCGAGGTTGTACTTCTGCTGCAATCCGGCGAGCAGTTTCAGCACCTGCTGCTGGATCGACACGTCGAGCGCACTGGTCGGTTCGTCGAGGATCAGAATGCGCGGCTCCAGCACCAGCGCGCGCGCAATCGCGATCCGCTGACGCTGGCCGCCGGAAAACTCATGCGGATAGCGGTACAACACAGTCCGATCCAGACCGACTTCGCGCAGAACCGACACTACCTTGTCGCGCCGTGCCTCCTGGCTCATTTGCGGCCGATGCAAAGCGAGCCCTTCTCCGACGATCCGCTCGATGGTCTGGCGCGGTGAAAGCGAACTGAACGGGTCCTGAAAGACAATTTGCATGTTCGAGCGTAAGGCGGTCTGTTCAGGGCCGCGATAGCTGCCAAGCGCCCTGCCCTGAAACTCGATCTCGCCGTGCGCCGTGCGTTGCAAACCGAGCAGGGCCATCGCCAGCGTCGATTTGCCCGAACCCGATTCGCCGACGATGCCGAGCGTCTCGCCCTGGCGCACCGACACACTCGCATCGGCGACCGCGCGGAAGTGCCCCGAGCGAAACCAGCCGCCCACGCCCGGAAGTTTCGTTTTGAAGTCGACCGAGACGTTGCGTGCCTCGAGCAGCACGGGTGAGATCGGCAGCACGGGTACCACCGTGCGTTGCGGACGGCTTGCCAGCAGGCGTTGTGTGTACGGATGCTGCGGCGCTTCGAACACCTGCTCGACGGAACCGCACTCCACCAGTACGCCCTTCTCCATCACCGCGATACGTTGCGCGAAATGCCGCACCAGATTCAGGTCGTGCGTGATCAACAGCACCGCCATGCCACGCCTCTCAGCTTCGTCGCGTTGCAACTCCAGCAGCAACTCGACGATCTGTGCGCGGATCGTCACGTCGAGCGCCGTGGTCGGTTCATCGGCGAGCAACAGACGCGGACGGCACGCGAGCGCCATGGCGATCATCGCGCGCTGCCGCTGACCGCCCGAGAGCTCGTGCGGGTAGCTATTCACGCGCTTGCCGGGTTCCGCGATACCCGTGCGCCCCAACAGCGCCACGGCGCGCTTGCGCGCCTCGTTCGCCGCGACGCCGTCGTGCACGACGATCGTCTCCGCGATCTGGTCGCCCACTGTATAAAGCGGATTGAGGGCGGTCATCGGCTCCTGGAAGATCATCGCGATATCCGAGCCGCGCATGCCGCGCATCTGGCGCTCGCTTTTGGCAAGCAGATCCTCGCCGTCGAAGCGGATCGCCCCGCTCACCTGCGCATCGCTCAACAGACGCAGGATCGACAGCGCCGTCACGCTCTTGCCCGAGCCCGACTCACCGACCAGTGCGACCCGCTCGCCGCGTTGAATCGCGAGCGTTACGTCGTTCACCGCGACGGCGTCGCCGAAGGTCACATGCAGACGATCGAGCTCCAGCAGCGGCGGCGTGATGCCGTGTTGTGCGTCGTTCTGAACCTTGGTGCTCACTGGCTGCCTCCGGCGCGCATGGCGTCAGCAATACGGGTATCCAGCGCATTGCGCAGCGCATCGCCCATGAAGGTCAGAAGCAGGAGCAGCACAACCAGCACGCCGAACGTGGATAGCGAGATCCACCACGCGTCGAGATTCGCTTTGCCTTGCGCAAGCAGTTCACCGAGGCTAGGTGTCGGCGACGGCACGCCGAGGCCGAGAAAATCGAGGCTGGTGAGCGCGAGAATCGAGCCGCTCATGGTGAACGGCAGGAATGTGATGACCGGTGTCAGACTGTTCGGCAGTATGTGCCGCCACATGATCTGCCAGTTCGACAGGCCGATCGCCCGCGCCGCGCGCACATAGTCCTGCTGGCGATTGCGCAGAAACTCCGCGCGCACGTAGGCCGCAAGGCCGACCCAGCCAAACAGCGACAGCAGCACGATCAACAGAACGAAGCCCGGCTCGAAGATCGAAGCGAAAATGATCAAGAGATACAACTGCGGCATCGCGGTCCAGATTTCGATCAGGCGCTGCCCGACAATGTCGATACGCCCTCCGAAATATCCCTGCACCGCGCCCGCTGCAACCCCGAGTACGGTGCCGATCAAGGTCAGCACCAGGCCGAATTCGACCGACACGCGAAAGCCATACAGAAGACGCGCGAGCAGATCACGGCCACGGTCGTCGGTACCGAGCCAGTTGTCGCGCGACGGCGGCGCCGGGTTTGGCGCTTTCGAGAAATAATTCAGCGTGTCGTAGTAGTACGGGTTCGGTGGATACACCGCGAAATTACCCGGCGCGTCGAAACGATGCCTGATATACGGATCGAGATAATCGGCCGGCGTCGGAAAGTCGCCGCCGAAGGTGGTCTCCGCGTATGTCTTGAACATCGGGAAATACAGTTGCCCTTCGTAGCGAACCACGAGCGGCTTGTCGTTCGACCATAGCGGCCCGGCGAGGCTCGCCGCGAACGCGACGACGAATATGATCAGGCTCCAGTAGCCGAGGCGCTGCTGGCGAAAACGCCGCCAGATGCGTCGCCAGGGCGTTGGCGAGACGAAAGCGCGAGCCGGTTCGGTACGCGCCGCCGCATCGGTTGAAAGGCGGGCTCGATTCATCTGCGCTCCAGTTGTTCGAATTGGATGCGGGGATCGACCCACACATAGCAAAGATCGGAAATCAGATTGGTCGCAAGACCGATCAGCGTGAACAGATACAAGGTGCCGAGCACCACCGGATAGTCGCGCCGCACCACGGATTCGTACGACAGCAGGCCGAGTCCGTCGAGCGAAAACAACGTCTCGATCAGCAGGCTGCCGGTGAAAAACGCCGCAATGAACGCCGACGGAAAACCGACGATCAAGGGCAGCATTGCATTGCGGAACACGTGCTTCCACAGCACGCGCTTTTCCGACAATCCTTTGGCACGCGCGGTCAGCACGTACTGCTTGCGGATTTCATCGAGGAAGGCGTTTTTCGTCAGCATCGTGACGACAGCGAAGCTGCCCACCACCGAGGCCGTGATCGGCAGCGTGATGTGCCACAGGTAGTCCAGAATCTTGCCGCCCCAACTCAACTGCGCCCAGTTGTCCGAGGTGAGATTGCGCAGCGGGAAGAGTTGCAGGAAGCTGCCGCCGCCGAACAGCACCAGCAGCAACACGCCCAACACGAAGCCCGGAATCGCGTAACCGACCAGCACCACGAGGCTCGTCGCGAAATCGAAGCGCGAACCGTTGCGCACAGCCTTGGCTATCCCCAGCGGCACCGATATCAGGTAGGTCAGGAAGAAGGTCCATAAGCCAATACTGATCGATACCGGTAACTTCGAAATGATCAGCGACCACACGCTTTGGTGGCGGAAATAGCTCTGACCGAGGTCGAATGTCGCGAAGCGTTTCAGCATCAGGACATAGCGTTCGAGCGGCGGTTTGTCGAAGCCATATAGCGCTTTCAGTTGCGCGATCTGCTGCGCGTCTACGCCGCTATGCGAGCGCAAACCGAACGGCGCGCCGTTTTCGGCGCCTTTACGGAGTTCGTGCTGCATCTGCTCGACCGGGCCGCCCGGGACGAACTGGATCACGACGAAGGTCAGCGTCAGCACGCCGAGCAAGGTCGGAATCATCAACAGCAGGCGTTTGAGGATGTAGCTCCACATGGCGTCGGTTCCGGTGCGAAGGCAGTGAATGAATGACGCGTCAATGCGCCTCAGGTTGCGGTTGCGGCGATTGCGGCGATTGCGGCGGTTGTGGCTGTGCATACCACCACATCGTCGTGATCCAGCCCTCCGCGCCATAGTACAGAGGCAAGGTTTTGGGCCATGCGAGACCGCGTTTGAAGGCGATCCGGTGCGTGGCGCTGTACCACTGTGGAATCACATAGTAGCCATGCATCAGCACGCGGTCGAGCGCATGCGTTGCGTCGACCAGTTGCTCCAGCGTCTGCGCATGCACCAGCGCTTTCAGGATCGCGTCGACTGCCGGCGACTTGAGTCCGATTATGTTGTCCGAGCCTGGCGTGTCGGCAGCCTTGCTGCCGAATCGTTCGATCTGCTCCGAACCGGGCACCTGCACGTCCGGCATGCGAATCGTAGTCGTGTCGAAGTCGAATGCGTCGAGTCGCTTCTGATAGACCGCGAAGTCAGATACGCGAAACGTTGCCTTGATGCCGAGCTTTTGCAGGTTGCGAATGTACGTCGCGACGATGGGCGACATCGCCGCTTCGGAGCTGGAGTCATCGAGAATTTCGAATTCGAATGGCTGACCCTGGGCGTTGCGCAACGCGTTGTCGCGATAGGTCCACCCGGCCTGCTGCAACAGCGCGCGTGCCTGCAAGAGGTTGGCGCGCAGCGAACCCGGCGGATCGGTGTCCGGCTGCTTCGGCGGAGGACCGAACACCGCCGGATCGAGTTTCGCGCGCCACGGATCGAGGAGCGCGAGTTCGCCCGGCGAAGGCAGGCCCTTCGCCTGCAGATCCGTATTAGCGAAGAAACTGTCGATACGCGTGTACTGATTGAAGAACAACTGGCGGTTCAACCACTGAAAATCGAATGCGAGATCGAGCGCCTTACGCACTCTCACGTCCTGGAACAACGGCCGGCGCAGATTAAGGATGAACCCCTGCATGCCGGTGCCGTTATGCTGCGGAAATTCGCGCTTGATCAACTCGCCACTATCGAATTTCTTGCCGACGTCGCGCCGCACCCAATTACGTGCGATGTATTCGACCATTGCATCGTATTCGCCCGCCTTGAACGCTTCCAACCGCGCGACGTTATCCGAATACAGTTTATAGACGATCCGATCGAAATTATTGGTGCCGACCCGCACCGGCAACGTCGCCCCCCAATAATTCGTATTGCGCCGATACGTAATCGTGCGGCCGTTGTCGTACTGATCGATCAGATAAGGTCCGCTGCCAATCGGTTTTTCAAAGGCCAATTGATCGAACCCAATCCGGCTGCCGTCCGGTTTCATGCCCCACTTGCGCGAGAACACCGGCATGCTGCCCACCAGCAGCGGCAACTCGCGATTGCGTTGATGAAACTCGAAGCGGATCGTGTGCGGGTCCACGACTACCGCGCGCGTGATCTCGCCGAAGATCGATGCGAACTGCGGCGCGGCCTGTGGGCTCTTCAATGTGTCGAGCGAAAACTTGACGTCGTCGGCGGTAACCGGATCGCCGTTCGAAAAACGTGCGCGCGGATTGATATGGAAGGTGGTCGAGAGGCCGTCGGGCGCGATATTGATGTCGTCGGCGAGCAAGCCGTAGGCGCTGGCCACTTCGTCGCTGCTGCCGATGGTCAGGCTTTCGAACAGCATGTCGAGGCCCGGGGCCGGATTGCCGCGCAGCGTGAATGGGTTGAATTTATCGAAGCTGGTGAGCCGGTTCGGATTGGCCATCACCAGCGTGCCGCCTTTGGGGGCATCCGGGTTGACGTAGTCGAAGTGCTTGAAACCCGCGGGATATTTCGGTTCGCCATATTGGGCGATCGCATAAACCGCGTGGGCCGCGGGTGCCGCGAGCAGACCGGCCAGGACGAACCCACCGCACAGCGCGGCGGCGCATGCGTCGCGCCAGGTGTGAGGCACAACCCGCGGCACAAGCTGCGCCACAACCGGTACACCGACACGCGATAGCCTGTGAATCACACCGCACCAAAGTGCACGAGGCGTTTGAACCCATCGCGAGCCAGTTGTCATAAGGGCCTTGTTGGTCAGTGGGCAATAGCAATGTGAAAGGATTCTACCCAATAAAGCTGCGCAATCCGCACATCTCATCGCCGCGGCGTTCAGGTGCGTGGTAAGCAAACCTCACTGGGAGAATTCATGGGCTTCGTCGCTGGTAAACCGATCCTGCCGACCGGCCTGCCGTCGAACTGTTCGGTTGGTTGTGGCGTCGCGACCATAGCCGACTGAGCAGGCACGAGGCACCGCGTCTGCAATGTTCAACGCGCACTTTCGGCTCGGTATACAGGTTTCGCGAGTGCAATAAAAAAACCGCCCGGGATGGGCGGTTTTTTTTGACACGGCAATCGCGTCGACTCCAGCTTACTAATGGCTCAATGCCAGCCGCGACGATTGTCGTAGTGATCACGGCGGTAGTCGTAGCGGCCCGGAGGATGATGGCGGTACCAGTCATCACGCGCCCAGTAGCGGCGGCCATCCCAGTAGCGGTCGCCGTGCCAGCCGATCACGATCGCCGGGCCACCGTAGTACACAGGAGCCGGTTGGTAGACAACAGGCGGCGGAGGCGGCGGCGGCGGTGCATAAACCGGAGCGGGAGCGACGTAGACCGGCGCGGGGATACCGATGTTGACGCCGACGCTGAGACCGCCGGCCATTGCAGCACCCGACGCAGCCAACCCGAGAACCCCGATCAGAAGCGGAACAATACGTGCGGACTTCATTGATCACCCTTTTGAAGAATGTGTGTTGTTGGCCGAAATATAGCGCAAGGCAGCCGTCCGCGTATTTCAACTTTGTAATAACTGATGCATAACATCGCGCCGCTAGCAGCCTCGTTACGTCTCGTTACATTGGACAAAGGTTTGGTGAAAAAGTCGTGGCGGCGCAATCGAACCGCCTCACTGCCGTCTCGCTGTTAGGCGCCCATCTGTTGGTAAATTGCGCCTGCTTCACTACCCTCTCTGCCTTCACCGCTGCGAGGCAATCCTGGCTGCTGTTCCCACCTGCGCCAGTCCATCCGGCCGCCGGCATCTGGATCACTTTTGCAGGTGCGGACTGCCGAAGCACCCCAATCGGTAGGATATCGAATTATTTTTTGCGGTACCTAACAAGCCCAGATGAACGCCGGAACCCGCCCCCCTTCCCGATCGCCGTTCCCTTCCTGCACGTTCGCACAAGTCCAACTCATGGACGTGCGCCTTCGCCTTGTAAGACCAGATGGGTTGCAAAACGCCTGGGCGCCCCAGCTACTCCCCTCCGCGATTGCTATAACGCCCTGCCGCGCTGTCCCGCACAGCCACCAAAACGAACATTTGATGTTCGAAAGAACATTTTTACAATTTCCACAAGCCATCGGTCGTCCGACCTCATCGCTGCCATGACCTGCCACAAAAAGCCCAATTCAATAGATATTTCAAGAAACTCAACTACTTAATCCATGGTTTTCCCTGGTGCACCGACGCTCAAGCAGTGATACGATGACTGACACTAAACGAAGCTAAATGTTCGAATTCGCGCATGCCTGCCGTCAGCGGCCAGTCAGCGGACACATTGGGTACGGAGACGATTTTGAAAACAATCATTGGTTTGCGCTGGTGGATCATCGCGCTCGTGTGTGCCGGGACGATCGTCAACTATCTGTCGCGCAACGCCCTCGGTGTAATGGCGCCTCAATTGACGCAGCTGTTGCACATGAGCACCAAGCAGTACTCGTACGTGGTTGGCGCATTCCAGGTCGGCTATACGATCATGCAGCCGGTATGCGGCCTTGTCATCGATCTGATCGGCCTGCGCCTGGGCTTTGCGCTGTTTGCCTGCCTTTGGTCGTTGACAGGCGTCCTGCACGGCTTCGCGAGCGGCTGGCTTTCGCTCGCGGCCTTGCGCGGACTCATGGGGCTGAGCGAGGCCGTCGCCATTCCGGCAGGCATGAAAGTGGTCGCGGAGTGGTTTCCCAATCGCGAGAAGTCCGTGGCGGTGGGTTACTTCAATGCGGGCACGTCGCTCGGTTCGCTGCTCGCCCCGCCGCTCGTCGTCTTCCTGTCGCTGAGATACGGCTGGCAAAGCGCATTCGCGGTGACCGGCGCGCTCGGCTTCGTCTGGGCCGGCGTCTGGTATGTGCTGTACCGCTCGCCGAGCAATCACCCGCGCATTGGCGAGGCCGAGCGCGAGACGATCGTCAGCGGACAAACACCGGGCGCGCCGCAGCGACGCAGCATCCGCGAAGTCCTGCGTACGCGCCGCTTCTGGGCGATTGCACAGGCGCGTTTCTTCGCGGAACCCGCGTGGCAAACCTTCAGTTTCTGGATCCCCCTTTACCTCGCGACGCAACGCCACATGGATCTGAAGCAGATCGCGCTGTTCGCATGGCTGCCGTTTCTGGCCGCCGACCTCGGCGGACTTTTCGGCGGCTACCTGTCACCGTTCCTGATGAAGCATTTCCGCATGCCGCTGATCGCCTCACGAATCGCAGGCGTGGTGCTCGGCGCTTTCATGATGCTCGGACCCGCCTGCATCGGTCTCGTCGCCTCGCCATACCAGGCAATCGCGCTGTTCTGCGTGGGCGGCTTCGCGCATCAGATGATCTCGGCGCTCGTCAACACCCTGGCAGCCGACGTGTTCGACCCCAGCGAAGTCGGCACGGTCGCCGGATTTGCCGGGATGTCCGCGTGGATCGGCGGCCTGGGCTTTTCGCTGCTGGTCGGCGCACTGGCCGATTCGATCGGCTACACGCCACTATTCGGCGCCCTCGGCGCGTTCGACCTGATCGGCGCCACCTTGCTGATCATTCTGATGCGCGGCGTCACTCGCGAAGCGCGTCCGCATCAAGTCGACAACCATGCCAGCCCCGCTGCGTGACCTCACTCGAAGACCCATCATGCGTTCATTGACGAATCTGAAACATCCACCGCGCTTTTCGGTGGCCTCCCATGCCGGCAATCACATCGTTCTCGCCGCGCAGGAAAACTGCCGGATTGAGTTGTTCGTTCTCGCCGACGACATCGTCCGTGTACTCGTGTTGCCGGATGGCGAAATGCACGGCCCGCGGACATGGTCCATCGCGCCGGGCGCCGACGACGTTCCGCTCGAAGGACGCGAACGCCGGGACGTAAGCGGTTTCACGCCGCCTCGCTTCGAGCTGGCGGCCGACGCCGAGCAGGTTGTCATTGAAACGGCACGCGTGCGTTTGACCGTCACACTGAACGGCGGATTCTGCGCATGGGACATCCTGCACGACGCGGCGTGGCATCGCGTGATGAGCGATCGCAAGACCCAGGCGTACAACTTCGGCTGGTGGGACGCGCGCGCGTATCACTACATCGAGCGTCGCAAGGACGAAATGTATGTGGGCCTCGGAGAGCGCGCCGGTTCACTCAACCGTGCGGACCAGGCCTACGAAATGCGCAACATCGACGCGATGGGCTATAGCGCGCGCACCACGGATCCGCTCTACAAGCACATCCCGTTCTACGTCACGTGGCAGCCGCAAACGTCGACAGGATTCGGCCTGTTCTACGACACGCTCGCCGATTGCCGCTTCGACATGGGCCGCGAGCTCGACAACTATCACGGTCACTACCGGCACTTCGTCGCCGAACATGGCGACCTCGACTATTACTTCATCGCGTCTGCGGGTACGCCCCTGCATGCGGTGCGCCGCTTTACGTGGCTGACCGGACGCCCGGCCTGGATGCCGAAATGGGGCCTGGGCTACTCCGGCTCGACGATGAGCTACACCGACGCGCCCGACGCCCAGCAGCGAATGGGCGAATTCATCGAGCGCTGCCGCGAGCACGACGTGCTGTGCGATTCGTTCCATTTGTCGTCGGGCTATACGTCGATCGGCGCGAAGCGTTATGTGTTCAACTGGAACCACACGAAGTTTCCCGATATCGACGGCTTCGTGCAGAGCTATCTCGGGCATGGCGTGCGTCTGTGCGCGAACATCAAACCCTGCCTGTTGCAGGATCATCCCGCGTTCGACGAAGTGGCACGCGCCGGCCTGCTGATCGCATCGCGCAACGGCGATCCGGCATGGGTGCAGTTCTGGGACGAAGTGGGCGCATATCTGGATTTTACGAACCCCGCCACCATCGACTGGTGGAAAGCTCGCGTGAAAGACAGTCTGTTGAAGTACGGCATCGCGGCAACCTGGAACGACAACAACGAATTCGAAATCTGGTCGCCCGACGGGATCGCTCAGGGCTTCGGCCAACCGTATCCGGCACGCGAGGCAAAGGTGCTGCAAACGCAGTTGATGATGCGCGCCTCGCACGACGCGCAGCGCGAACATGCGCCCGAGCGTCGCCCGTTCCTCGTGTCCCGCTCAGGCGGGGTCGGCATGCAACGCTATGTGCAGACATGGTCCGGCGACAACTACACGTCGTGGGAAACGCTGCGCTTCAATCTGAAGATGGGCCTTGGGCTAGCCATGTCCGGCGTGTCGAACAGCGGCCACGATATCGGCGGATTCTCGGGTCCGGCGCCAGGCCCGGAGTTGCTCGCCCGCTGGGTCGCCTTCGGCATCTTCCTGCCGCGTTTCAGCATTCATTCATGGAACGACGACGGCACGGTCAACGAACCCTGGATGCACCCCGAAGTCACGCGACAGGTGGCGGATCTGATCAAACTGCGCTACCGGCTGATTCCCTACCTGTATGAGTTGCTGTGGCAATCGCACAGTGCCTATGAACCGGTATTGCGTCCGATGTTCGCCGAGTTCCCGCACGATCCGCGCTGTCTCGTCGACGGCGACGACATGATGCTGGGTTCGTCGATGCTGGTTGCACCGGTGGTCGAGGCGGGTCAATCGACGCGCGACGTTTATCTGCCGGCCGGCACGCATTGGGTGTCGTACTGGAGCGGTGAGGTGTTCGACGGCGGTCAGACGGTGAACCTGCCGGCTCCATTCGAACAGCCGGTGACATTGCTGCGCGAAGGCAGCGTGATTCCGTTGAACATCGCTGAACAGCACTTTGGCCGCCCCGCCGATGAACGTGCATTCATCGCTGTGCCGCACATCGGCACGGGCATCGCTCGCGGCGGTTGCATCGAAGACGACGGTGAAAGCGAAGCCTGGCGCACGGGTGCGCAAGGCCGCTGGAATGTAGCGATTACAAGCGACGCGAGCACCTTGCGCGTTTCAGTCGCGCGAGAAGGCTGGATTCAGCAGCCGCAGCAAGAAGTCCGGCTGTTCGTGCCGGCAAGCGACGTGCGCGAGGTCGTTTGCACCGACGGCAAGCTGGTATCCGAGCACACGGCTGACGGCTGGCGATGTCTGACAATTTCCATCGCCCACTAGTCACGCATGCATCACCGACCTGTAGTGCAACACCCATATCCAATCCGGAGACCTGTTAGCCATGAACTCATTGAAGCGCGCGCGTACACGCGCACTCGTCCTCTCGTGCCTGCCGTTGGCGGGCACCGTGCTGTCGAACGGCGCGTCAGCGCAAAGTAGCGTGACGTTGTACGGCATCGTCGATAATGCCTTCGCCTACGCGAGCAACCAGAAGGGGCACTCCAACTTCTATATGAGTCAGGGCAACTTGCAGGCAAGCAAGTTCGGCCTGCTCGGCGCGGAAGATCTTGGCGCCGGCACCAAGGCGATTTTTCGGCTCGAAAGCGGCTTCAACTCGCTCACCGGCGCACAAAGCAGCTCAGGCTACATTTTCAATCGCCAGGCGTATGTCGGACTGAGCAATGACAAGTACGGGACGGTGACGCTCGGCCGCCAGTACACACCTTACTTCCAGATGGTTGGCGCACTTGGACCAACAGGTGTACTAACGGGTGCTACAGGCGCTCACCCCGGCGATCTCGACGCACTCGACACCACGTTGCGCCTCAACAATTCGGTAACCTACCTGTCGCCGAACCTTGCCGGTTTGCAATTCAGCGCGCAGTACGGTCTGGGCGGCGTGCCGGGCAGCGTGGCCAGCGGCAGCCAGTTCAGCGCAGCGGCGCGCTACGACTACCAGCCGTTCGCGATCGCGGTGGGCTATGTGAAATTGAAAGACATCGCGACGAGCCAGGCGCTCGGCACTTATGCCGTCAATTCGCCGATCAACAGCGGCTATGCGACGGCGCGCAGCGCGCAGCTTTTTGCCGCGGCGGCTCGCTACACCCACCAGGACCTGATGGTCGGTGTCAACTATTCGAACGTGCAATACACGCCGGGCTCCGGTTCGCTATTCACCGGCGAGGGTGTGTTCAATACGTACGGCGTGATTTCCACGTACAGGATCACGTCCGCTGTGACTGTCGGTGCGGGTTATAGCTACACACAGGCGAGCAAGGCGAATGGCATCGACGATGCCGCACGCTATCATCAGATCTCGCTCGAGCAGACGTACAACCTCTCCACCCGTACCACGATATATGCGCTTGAGGCGTATCAGCACGCACGCGGCAAGACGCTGGTTTCGGCGGGTACCGGGACGGGTATTACTGACGCCGTGGCTGTTGTCGGCGACTCGCAGAATACGACGCCGTCTTCGGGCCCGTCGCAATTCGTCGGCATGGTGGGGTTGCGGCACGCGTTTTGATACCGATGGCCGCTTGAGTGCCGCTTCAGAGTGAGGGAAATTCTGGAGCGGAAAAAACAAAACCCCGCAGAGCCGAGACTCTGCGGGGTTTGCCGCCATTGCTGGCGGAGACGGAGTCCGTCTACATTGAATGCGCTTGCGTTCGTCAAAATTCACTAGGCTTCCAGCACACCCCCACCCACGTTGGGATTCAGCTCAACGCACCGGTATTTGAATTCAAGTGAACGCTTGTGAACTTCGCTATAATCAGACTTTTATTTGATAGTCGATTTGTAAGTTAATGCGATGCCAAGAGCCGCTAATAGATTGAGCCCACTGACGGTCACCAGAACTACCAAGCCGGGGCTGTATGCCGATGGCGGTGGCCTGTATCTGCAGATCACTGCCGCCGGAGTCAAGTCGTGGCTCTTCCGTTACATGCGCGCGGGCAAAGCTCGCGGCATGGGTCTTGGCCCGACGCACACGATCGGACTGGCCGATGCACGGGCACGCGCCCTAGACTGCCGCCGTCAGTTGTTGGACGGCATTGATCCAATTGATTCACGAAAAGCCGACCGCGCCGCCGAGCGGATCGAGCAGGCCGCCGACATTACGTTCAAGCAATGCGCGGAAAAGTACATCGAAGCACACCGAGCCGGGTGGAAGAATGCCAAGCATGCCGACCAGTGGACAAACACGCTGACGACCTATGCCGACCCCGTCTTTAACTCACAGCCCGTCTCGGCTATTGACACTACGCTAGTCATGAAGGTGCTGGAACCGATCTGGGCAACAAAGACAGAAACGGCGTCGCGAGTGCGCGGTCGTATTGAGTCCGTGCTCGACTGGGCGACGGTTCGCGGCTACCGTTCCGGAGAAAATCCGGCGCGTCTCAAGGGTCATCTCGATACGCTGCTACCGAAACGCTCCCGCGTCCAGAAGGTCGAGCACCACCCCGCACTGCCCTACTCCGATCTCGCAGCGTTCATGATAAAGCTGCGCGCACAGGAAGGGATCGCCGCGCGCGCCCTTGAGGTTCTTATCCTGACCGCTACCCGAACAAACGAAGTCATCGGAGCAACATGGTCGGAGTTCGACTTGAACGAGGGCGTCTGGACCATCCCCGCCGAGCGCATGAAGATGCGCAAGGAACATCGCGTGCCGCTGTCAACGCGAGCAATCGCTCTCATCAAGGCGCAGCAGGAAGTGAAGCGGGGCGACTATGTTTTTCCGGGTGCTCGCGACAAAAAGCCACTGTCAAACATGGCGATGCTGCAACTGCTGGAACGCATGAAGCGCGACGACATTACGGTCCACGGCTTTCGCTCGACGTTCCGCGACTGGGCGGGCGAAACAACCCACTACCCGCGCGAAGTCTGCGAGGCCGCCCTCGCCCACGGGATCAAGGACAAGGCAGAAGCGGCATACGCTCGTGGCGATCTGTTCGTGAAGCGCGCGGCACTGATGCAAGAGTGGGATAAGTACTGCGGCGGCTAATAGCCGGTCGACTTACCCCATGGTCCGCCGCCAGAGTCCTGCGACACGCTGACCTCTAATGAATGTGCGTAAAGCTACGAAGATTGACATGGATGCTGTCTCACATTAGCATTTCATCACTTGGTCTGAAGTAAGAGCGTCTGCCAAAACGTTGCGATCCGGAGCCGTAAGCCGAATCGGAGCCGGTGGATCAACTGCTGGTAGGGCCTAGACCGGGAAGTACCGAAATTGGAGCCGTCTTCCGCTTCGGGTCCGGCAGTTGAACACCCGTCACAAATGGTGAGCGGGGTTTGCCTGTATCTGTTTATGCGCTCCCAGGCGCACCGCACGCTGGCAGACCTGCCTCGCGTGTGTGACAGATAGGGTAAGCCCTTCTGCGTCTGGATGTTGCGCATATTTGCCAACTTGATACCAGTACGCAAATGAGCTCACGAAAAAACTCTCCTGCACTATCGGCCTTAACCACGGCCATCACCGGTCGCCCTTCGACTCCGGCTACTTCGACGCCCCCGAATGTGGCGACTTGCCATAACCGTGGCGAATCCGGCGATGACACCCACCTGTCGCCCGCAATCACGCAGCAGATTACGGCCGCTCCCCATTTCAATTCGAAGACGGCTGCTACCAACAGGCCTCCTATCGATCCCATTTTTCTCGCGCATGAAGTCTGTGCCCATATGCGGATCGGACGGACCACTTTGCACAAAATCGTGAAGTCGGGCGAACTCGTGCCGCTGCGCGTCGGTGCGCGTGTGCGAGCCTGGCGCCTGTCGGCGATTGAAGCGTACCTCGCATCGAAGGAGGCTAAGTAATGACGCAGCCACAAATGCCGATGCCGCTGTCGACCAACGCGCCGACCGACAACAGTACGACCTCGACAATCGCACCCGCCGATCATGTGCCGACGGCAATCGGCCCCGAAGCGAGCACGACCGACCACGGTCCCGTGCCCAAGGCGACCGAAATCGCGCAAGCGATAAGGAATGCTTTCTGCACCACCGTAGAGCCGCTGAAAGGCGTCGCGATTGTAACGTGCAGCGATCGAACGATCTTTGCGGCTACTCAGGCCGCCGTCGCGAGCGGCATTCTCGCTGACAGTGTCATCGCCGACTTGCCGGTCGCCCCCGTCTCCACCATTACCTTTCTGTACGCGTCCGGCTCGCACAAGACGAACCCAGTGACGGCATACGCGGCCAAGGCCATTCGGGCGAAGAAGCTGCTGATAAAGCACATCGACCGCTGCACCCGCCTCCATATTCTCGCGCCAGAGGGTGCTCACATTGCGATAGGCAGCCTGGAACAGGGCAACTGCATTTTCGCTCAGGTCGAATACAAGGACTTTACGCGTGACGACGTGATCGCGGCGCTGGCCCAGCTCAATGCGGAGGCGAAAAAGCTCGGTGCACTGATTGTCATCTTCATTCTCCATACGAGGAAGCAGGATGTGACCTGGCTTCGCGAGCATTGCCAGGTCTTCGTGCAGGCTGCCAAATGTGAGCCGGGGCCGGGTGCGCAGATCGCACTGGTGCTGACCAATGTGACCTTAGCGGACTGGCATCCGCAATGTATCGGTCGCGTGATGGTCGAAGGGTTCCTCGACCCGGACGGCGCTTACACTTATCGCCCGGAACCGTTCATCGCGGACCGCGCGATCATTCGGCTGGCGTGGTATGTGTTGCGCCACGCCTACCTGCACAAAGAGGAAGTGTCGCTCGCAAAGATCAAGCAGGTCGTCGGCATCGACGCGTCGAACATCTCGCGCGGCGTTGGCTCACTGCCGATTTCACCCAAGAACACCGTGGGTGTTTCTCCGCCTTCGGGCTGGCTTGACCGCTGGGCGATCGACTACAACCTCGCCATCCTGTGGATGCGCAAGCCTGCAGACACGGGCGTAGTTGCTGGCGGCACCGACAAGACGAAGGAGTTGACCCCTTCCACGCCACGGGACTTGGGGCACGTCGTGAAGGACGTTGCAACATCTGACGGCGGTCAGTCTGCGCCGCCGCACAAGCCGTCGGAAGCAAATGCGCCCATTGCGTTTTCTGGCCACGACATGCCCAAAAGCGCAATGACCGCAGACCAGCACTGCCAGCAACCCGCCGAGTCGGCTGGCGCGAACCCAGACTCGCTGGACGCTCGGCTTCCTTCGAACGAGCGGCGCAATCGCATTGCTTAGTGGCACCCATTGCGGCCCCCGCCGTAGGCCGCAGGATCGCGCAACGACCGCAATGAGTGCCCGCCGAAAAATGTTGTAAAGCCTGGTGCGCGAGCGCGGCCGTCCAGTCAGACGGCCGCGCTCGCGCAACCGCTCCCAAGACCAACCGACCACGCCCGCGCCGACGATCTTCGGAGTAGCGCTACCTATTGGAATCACACAATGACAGCCCCTAGCCGCCTGCCGCGCGAAATACAGGATGCACGTGCACGTATCAGAACGACCATCATGGACTTTGACCGACTCAAGTTCCGCACCGATCACCCCGAGCCGCATATGCCCGCGGAACTGCGAAAGTACATGGTTGCCCCCCAAGGCTTGCGCAACGCCAAAAACAAATTCCGTCCCGTGTGGGAATCAAAGTTTGATCTGCTCCAGCCCACCGCCGAGCTGCTGCGCGAATTCATCGATGCAATCGGCACGCGCTACCGCGTCGAACCTTGCGAAGCTGAACTCAATATGGACTGGATCACGCGCACGGCCAAAGAGGCGAAGCAATTGCAGGAATTCACGCTCGAACGTGTTGTCGCTCCGAACCTGCGCGGGCCGGTGTATATCGACGGGGGAACCGCGTATTTTGGGCGACTCAGCGACGACAACGGCAACAAGCGCCCGCGCAACTTCGTCATTTACGCGGACCAGCCGAGCAAGCGCGCGAACGCGCCATGCTGTCACCTGGAATGGCGCTTCAATGGCCCGGCTCCGCTGGCGGCTATCGGCCTGTACTCGCTCGAAGACTGCATCAACTTCGATCATCACCAATTCTGGGCCAAGCATCTGCATCTGTTCGCGCTGCCGTCTCTAGCCGACATCGCCCGATGGCTTGCACCGGAAGGTGCGGACCTCTCGGCCAAGACACTTACAAAACGGGCGAACGCGTTCAAGGACAAGTATCGCCTGCACGGCGCATTCATCCTGCAAGACTGTCGGCGGGAAAATCCGATGATCGACAGGATTTTGACGCCTGTCGATAACGCGCTATTCATCCCGACGTGACGTTGAGACACCGTGACAGCAGTGGGAAGGGAGACATGGGTGCATGATATATATTCAACACGAATGGAATATTCATCCCCTTCCTGCTATTACTCACTCATCAATTTTTGAGCACATGTATAGCGTTTTACGCATTTTCTCCTATTTTTATCCGTCGATTTTCACCCTACAAAACTGCACCCTTGCGACAGCAGGCACCAAGTTTTCAGCAGCAAACACGACGTATTCGGAATGTAGGCAATGCTTGTCCACGCTGTGCCCGTTGCTAACAATTGTCACAACGTCACACTGTCACATCGCTATCGACAATGAAAAATTTCGACCTCACTGCCGAGCAACTGGCGGTCGTCAATACGACAGCGGCGCGCGTCTTGGTTTTTGCTTGCGCCGGTAGCGGCAAGACGGAAACACTCGATGCGCGCAACAGTCGTCTGCTTGACCGTGGCATGCTCGCCGAAGAAATCCTCGTTCTGTCCTTCTCCAACAAGGCCGTCAACATCCTGCGTGAGCGTATCGACAATGAGCGCATCACGATCATGACTTTTCATGCCTTCGCGTTGGAACTTCTCCGCGCTCGCGCTGCGCAGCAGGGCTCGCCAGTTCCCGAGTTTCTGGAACCGACGGTCAGCGATGCGTTGCTGAAATCCGCGATTGATGCCTGCCCGAAAGCCTGCCGGTTAGTGCTCAAGAAGAGGGGTATCCGGTTGCGCAGCAACGACGGGCGCAAGCTGCTGGCTTCGTTCTTTACACGTACTCAGGGCAGCGATGATCTGGCGCGTCGCCTGGTGGGTGATCCGGCTTCTGGCTTTGCCGTGTTTCAACCGGTGCTAAAAGCGCTACGTGCCATTCGCGTTCGCTACGAGCAGGCAGTCGATTGCAGCGGTGGCATCGATTACGCGGGCATGCTGCGCCGTGGATGCGAACTGCTGCGTACTGCCGCGGTGCGTTTACCTTACCGTCACGTGCTCATTGATGAGTGTCAGGATATGAACGCGGAGCAGGCCCAATTGTTGTCCGCCATTGCCGGGCAGGTTCCCAACGTGATGGCATTCGGTGATTCGCACCAGTCCGTCTACGGTTTTATGGGCGGCAACTTTCGCCACGTTCAGGAGGCGCTACTTGACGCCGTGACCTTGCCACTGTCGCATTCGTTCCGGCTCACGCACGAGACGGCGGCGCTGGCGAACGCCATCATCAGCGAGAGCCAGCAGCCGGTCATTGGTTGCCATTCGGGGCAAAAGCCGCGCCTATACCGTTGCGGTACTTCGTTCGATGAGGAAAATGAAGTCGTCCGGCTTGTTGAGACGTTAACGGAGCAAGGCGTCGCAGGAAATCGCATGGCCATACTTGCCCGGACGACAAGGCAGCTTCGTCACGTTGAAATGGCGCTGCGTGCTGCGGGTTATGAGACGGAACCAATGTACCGGGACCGCTTGCCGGAGCACACCGACCGGCTGCTGTATCTGATCGCGCTCATCGAAAAGTGGAAGTGGGCCATGGTCGGTCGGCGTCCCAAGCGGTGGATCGAGAAGCGTCTTTCCGAAGTGACAGGCGTGACGGTGAAGCGTGAAGTGCTGATGGCCTGTCGCCGCATGCTGACCGGCGCAATCCGTGCGTCGTCGCTGGGCAGCCGGTACGTTGCAGCGACCCGTATTTACCTGAAACTGGTTGCTGCTGCTGGGGCGAAGCGGACGGATGTCGCGATCGAGCTTGAGCGTTGGGACGCGATCAGCCGCAAGTTCACGAAGGTAGATAAGTTGCGCGCCCACATTGCCGAGCTAAGTGCTCAGTCGAAGATCGTCACGTCGACCATTCACGGCGCAAAAGGCGACGAATGGGATCACGTGCTGGTGCTCGGGCTGACAGAAAAGTCGCTGCCGCTTCACCATGCGATCCGCACCGGCAAGATCGCCGAAGAGCAACGGCTGTTCTATGTGGCGGTGACGCGTGCCCGCAAGCGTGTGTATCTGTTCAACGGGCCGTACCATCATCCGCTGACTGGGAAGAGGTACGTCGAGCCGTCGCGGTTCCTGACAGAGGCGGTGAAGTACACCTTGACGTAGACAGCAAGCCGCTGGTGAATGACCTACGCTGACGGCGTGTGTTCCAAGCTGTGTTCTCCGGGTGTGAGGGCGTAGTAACGGAAGTCATCTTCACTGCCGGGGTGCAGGATGAAATCGCACCCCGGGTCGGACGAACCTAGAGTCACATCAAATAGATCGCCGTGCTCGTCGGCAACGACCGAGTGCGCGGTAAATCGCCTAGCAGGCGGCAGCGCCAAAAACGACACGTCAAGCCAGCCGCGCACAGCCTTTTGACCGGGATGCGACTCAACCCAGCGGTCGACGTTCTGATGGCAACCGCCAGGCGCAGGAGTCCACCCGTCGAACTTGTCGGCAAAACGGGGTACCCGACGTGCCGTTACGGCGAGCAATGCCAGTGTTGCCGCCAAGCCCCTCTTTTGATCCGGGGTCGGTGAGGACTCACGCGTGAAGCCCGCTTCTGCATTTGCCATTTGGTACCCCGATATTCCAGAATCCTCTTCATTGGGCGCGTTATCAATCAACGCGCACTTCCAAGGGCACATAGCGCCAATATGGCTTTATGCGCTGCGCATTTTTGAGGCCAGAGAACTCCGTTCATCGGTGGTTCTCAAGTTTCACTGTCGTCATGTCGATATAGTGTTCGTAATCGATTTGCTTACCACATATATCGAAACCAGAAAATGCTTACCGAGATTCTAGGGGCTGCCGCGACCGGCGCTATTATCAGCGCATTCGCGACCATGCGGGTTGCTGCGCGCAATATCCACGTCGACAGCGTTACGAAAGAACGGACAAAATGGCGTGAACATATCCGCGAACTCGCGGACAAGCTCACGATGGCTACGAGAAATGGACAGCTTCAAGAAGTTCAGCGTCTGCGTCTTCAGTTTCAGCTTCGTCTAAACCCTCAGGACGAAGCTGATCGCTCGATTCTCAGTAACATCGATCGTATAGTGACCGCACCTGCCACACAACGATTGGTCGCTCTTGATGACGTAACGGCGCGAGTCGCTCTGTTGCTGAAGCATGACTGGGAACGGGCAAAGTACGAGACGCGGTTTTTGATCACGCGAGGCAAGGCACCGCAGCGGGTTGCGTACGCTCCTGCCACTGTCGTCGGGAAAGAGGTGTCGGCGGGGCGCAATATGCCCTTCTTAACCGCGGTCGGCTGGCTCGCAACTATGATCGCAGCGGCGGGTGTGATCTTCTTTCTTGCTGCCGGGTTATCGAAGCCCTTTAGCGAGCTTTTGATGAGCTTCAATGATCCTGCTACGACACACCCCGCTCGAGAGTGGCTCGGTCTTGCGGTAGCGGCTCTCATTTTTGGGTTGATGTGGTCGATCCTACACCTTGTCTTCAAGATCGCTGAAAAGAAACTCGTCGATGAAGGTGGGCGTTCTGTGGTGAAGCGGCAAGTGAATGTGTGATGTGGGTAGCGAACTCGATTGGCAATCGCATTCAATATTTGGCGGATGCACTAGCTTACCTAATCGCCGGTCCCCGCCTTGGTCCACGGAGAATGCGAGGTATTCGCGGGCGATGCCATGGTTGCCTGTTAACGTGAGGGCTGCACATCGCTTGTGCTACGACTTGCAGTCCGTCACAGATGCAGAGGGCCGGGTCAGCGGCTGAGGGCAGCGTCGACCCGATTCGTAGGCATTGCTTTTAAAAAAAAACGATGACACTCACTCGTAAATTCCGAACGGTGGTTATTGACGGATGCGACTTCAGGGTTCGAGATGACTCCGGCACCTTTCTTTGGCAACTGCGCGGAATCTGCACGATATCCGAACTCAGTAAAGTGCTGTTCGACAGTCGGAATCGACTGTTTCTTCTCAAGCAGCAGGAAGCTCGACAATGTGCAAACGCGGCTGCAGGCGTCCTTGTAGAGGAAGATGGTGTATTCCTCTTCGGAGAATCCGGTGCCGATCTGCCGCCGATCGAAGATTTTTTGCCATATGCCGCCAAAAGGAGCGTACGACCGTTTCTTGCCGATTCGATTCCAGAAACGTCATGGGGATCAAGTCTCTCGAACCTTTTGACGTGGCCATGCTGGAATCGACTCCGCCAATCCGCGTTTGTGGCAACGGGACATCGATGCCTGCTTTGTGGTGCCGGAGGAAAGCTGGATTGCCATGAAATCTGGAAGTACTACGAACCCGGCGAAGACGGACAAATTCACCGAGGCGCGCTGTGCGGTGTTCAGCGTCTTGTCAAGCTGATTCCAGTATGCGCCGACTGCCACGAAACATTTCATCTCGGCCTAGCCGGGATTAGGGGGCGGCTGAATATCGCCATGGAGCGTGTCGCGGCGTTGTACCGCCTGTCGGACGATGAGCGCGAAGCATACTTCGCCATGGTGAAAGAAGACTGGTACCGTCGAAACGAATTCTCGTGGGCTCTTGACGTTTCGGTGGTAGGCGCGTCGCTCCTTGAGATAAAACCGGAGTGGGAACTGCAACCGGATAGCAGCCTGTCGGCCAAACAGAAGTACGGCACGTCTCACACTTTTGTTCTTGGTGTTCCGTGGCAACGAAAAGGTGATCGAGAAGAACGACTGATAAGCATCGACGCATTCTTGCGCGGCTCCGAGAGCGAAAATATTTCAAGCACACACCGCCATCGTAGTTGAAAGCGCGTGCAGCGAGACCGTGTTGCTTCGCGGCGGTGTGCAAGATATATCCCGCGTCACAAGCATGACCCGCATCGAACAAACGCCGACACTAAATCCCGGCTGCGCGAAAACGGGCTCCGGCGTATTTTGGTGGACTGCATTTTCCAAAGCATGCTGTTGGTATAGCACGGAAGACCGCTTCTGGCCGCGCAGCCTGAAGTCTGATGGAGTTGCCTCAAGCATTAACGGCCTGCTTCAGAGGATGCGCAGGTTGCGGATACGTCCGATCCCCGGCGAACGCTGCCGGATGAGATCGGCGATGAACTCAGGCAGTAAAGCGCGCGGTATGTTCGCAGGCACGTCTGTGACCACCTGCGATGGGACCTGCGCAATGAAATTGTCTGGCCCGCTCGCGAGGCTATGCTCGTTGGAAACGCGGTTTTCCATGGATGCCCCTCGTATATGGTCTTTTCTGTTATCGGGTTTCGGGACAGTGACGGTCCAGCACTCCGATCATTATTACCCGACCAATGCGCGCCTACCAATACGTCGATGCTGCCGGGTAGAATCGCACCTCCGTGAATGGAGGCGTTATCTTGCAGAAGTTCATGACGTTGATTTTATTGAGCGCCTTGCTTGCGGTTGCATCTTTTGCCCCGAGCGCAGCCGAAGCGCATCCGCGTGTCGTGTGCAAACGCGTCTGGTATCGCGGACACCTGGTTCGCCGCTGCCGACACGTGCCCCCGCCTCATCATCAACATTACCGCCGACCACCCGCTCATCACGCGAATTATGTTTGAGCAGCGCCGCCGTATCTGGAGCAGGCTGGGCAACTGAATGGCGGCGCGAGGAACATCGCCGGTTACCGGGCGACACTGGAAGCAGCCCGATTGCATGGGAACGAGCGCGCCGCTGTCTACACATGTGTACATAGCTGGACTGGAGAACACGCAGGCAACAGGAACTCCAAGGCCAATTCCCGGGCGAAACAGAGGCAAAGCAACCCGACAATTCAAAAAATGCAGTGTCGCTGCGGTTTTTTGCTGACCCGCCACAGGTTTCGGACTGCCGAACACCTGAAGGTGCCTAAAAAAGCGAGCGCCGCTTAAAAAATGAGCAAAATCGCCCGATTTTCCATGCCGGGACGGGTCGATGCCGCGCTTGCTGCGCCGCGTCATTCCTTACAATTCCGTCATCTCGGAAAATCCGGGCCATAGCGCCCCGCATGGTCTTACCCTTCCCCGAACCCCTGACCACGGAATTCCAAGCCGCTGGCGGGCCGTAAAGCGGGCCAGAAGACGATTTCTGCGATTCCGGGAGCGTCGGGAATACCACGGCTCCGCTGGAGTGGTAAAAATTACCGCTTTGTTGTCGATTGATCTGACTCGTTTATCAATTTTTCGTGATTTGTGTTACATTTTCATAGCCGAAGAGCTATTCATCGGCTATTTTTGTCAAATTTCTGGCAAAAATACGTTTTTATCGCCTCTGCCTTGTCGCTGCCTGGCGAATTTTTGTTCTCCGCCGGTTCGTGCCTCGAACTGCATCGGTAACGTCTCGAGTAACCCCGTTTTCCTGAAACGCACCCCGCAGCATCCCCGCGTTTCCAGTTTTTCCCACTCCAGAGCCTGTAACCGGATAGTCGTCCGCAGATAACGCTCGCCTTAAATATTAAGGATACCTGATCATGAAATTCGGCATTGCACCAGATGACCTGTTGAATCCGCTATTTCCGCTCGGGCAGGTCGTAGCCACACCCGGCGCGATCGATGTACTTGATCGGACCGGCACCAATGTCACGACATTGCTGTGGCGTCATCAGAACGGCGATTTCGGAAATCTCTGTGCAGCGGATGTGCGACTCAATCTCGAAGCAATCGTTGTCGGGTTACGCATCCTGTCCTGCTACGAGATTGGCGTCTCGCGCGAGCGTGTCTGGATCATCACCGAGCGCGACAGAAGTGTCAGCACCGTGCTCCTGCCGGGCGAATACTGATGCGTGAGTTCATCGTGCAACGACTTCATCCCCGGCTCACTCCCGGCAAAACGTTACGCGCAGGATCGAAATTCGGTGTTCACTCGCTTCAGGGCGACTGGGATTCGGCGTGCTCGCTTTACGCTACGGCAAGTGCTCTCGCGATACTCGGGCGCATCGCCGATCCGACCGCCGTGTCGTGGCGACGCCGGGGACCGGAGGCCGATCTCTGGAACCGTGCAGCGCCGCTGTACTTCACGGGTGCAACGCTCACGGAAGTGGCTGGGGTCATACGGGAGTGCGACTGGAGCCTGCAGCCCGTCGTTATCGAAGACGCTCACCGCAATGTGATCGATTTCTGCGAACAGGAACTGTCGCGTGGGCACCTAGTGATCGCGAGCTGGCGACCGATCGGGCAGTCCCTTTCGCACGCCGTGCTGGTCGTGGGCAGCGAGGGCCGCACGCAGGGTTTCAGATTCCGGCCCCATGCGCTGCTGATCCTCGACCCGGCGGAGCGCGATGCACCCATGGCGACGTGCAACGCACGCCTCGATTACGCGAACCCTGCTACCGGCAAACGCGCCCGGTATGGAACCTACATCACGGCGCGAGAAACGTTCTCCGTGGTGCTCGACGGCGCAGTGTCGATCCGCGAGAAACGCTCCTCGAAGCCGCCGTAGTTACCTCAACCGTCTCCCTCTCCGGGCGCAACGGCGTTCGCCCGGCGCGTATCGACATCTGTACTTCACTGTCTATCAACAAGGATTAAACATGGAAACCAGCAACAACCAAGCTAGCAGCCCTGTCAGAAAAAGCCGCCTCGGCGCGGTGCTCTGGACGATCATCGCCATCCTGATCTCATTCATGGCAACGGCAGCCAATATGCCACAGCACACCCAGCACCTGGCGCTCAAGTTCGTCTTCGTCTGGATTGCTGGCGCACTGCTGGGCGTAGTCGGCGTGCGAATCGGCAATGTGATTCGCCGTGCAGCGAAACCGGACATCATCATCACCAGCGCTGGCCTGCAGGGAATGCTCGGGGCAAAGATTTTCTGGAGCGTCGGGCCGCAGACTGTCGGGCTGCTGATCGGCACGGTGGTCGGTTGCAGCACCCTGATGGGCTGGGTCGCCTGATCCATCCAGATTTGCGCGCCGTCAACCGCATGCTTCACGCCGGTTGACGGTCGCGCAACAACCCACCGGCAGATACCCGGAAACGGGTCTAGCAGAATCGGGGGCGTTGATTTCAGGGGGCGTCGCCGCGCTCGCCGGTCGGCGCAGGCGAAGCATCGCCGACAACACTCAGGGCAGTTGCCGCAGACGCTCAGGTTCCTTTCGTACTGGGCCTTGAGCCGCTACGGGACGGACGACGGGCTGCTGGCACATCTAGTAGCGCAATGGCGTCATCCACAAGCCGTTCTATAGCTTCTTGCTGCGCGGGCGATAAGGGCGAAAGTTTTTCGTGAATTCTGATTGCCCGATCAAGCGGTGAAGTTCCGGCAGTGCTCAATAAATCCGCAAGGCGACATTGCAGTATTTCCGCGATACCAGCAAGCCGTTCAATGTTGGGAACAAGCGTGCCGCGCTCTATCCGCGAGAGCGACGGCTGTTCTATCTCGATTAGCTCAGAAAGCTTTTCCTGGGTCATTCTGAGTGCCTTGCGGCGAGCGGCAATCGCCGAACCAATCGACCGCGCGAGCTGCTTCATATCGCTCAAACCTTGTGCTCCCTCTGTTGACGAGGAAGTGTCTGGTTTCAGCAAGGACGATTGAAGGGCGTGGTGTGGAATAATATTCGTCCTGACGAATATTATGGCGTGGTGTGAGTCGGCTTTCCTGACTAGCTCCGCGCGAAACCATGACTAAAACCCTTCCCGAAGCGGCCGCTGCGGTCGCCCGTTCGCACGCTTACCGCGCCGATATTGACGGATTCCGCGCGCTTGCTGTCCTTGCAGTCGTTATGTTTCACGCGTTTCCTGCCGCATTGCCGGGTGGCTTTGCCGGTGTCGACGTGTTTTTCGTTATCTCCGGCTATCTGATCACGGGCATCCTGCTTGCCGACATGCAGGCGGAACAGTTTTCGCTGGCCCAGTTCTATGCTCGCCGTATCCGGCGGATATTCCCCGCACTCGTGACCGTACTGCTTGCGACATGGACGATGGGCTGGTTCTGCCTGACCGGCGATGAATACCGCGAGCTGGGAAAGCACGTGCTTGCGGGCGCGGGATTCGTCTCGAACTGGGCGTTCTGGATGGAAGCCGGATATTTTGACCAGACCGCTTCCGCGAAACCTCTGCTTCATCTCTGGTCTCTTGGGGTCGAGGAGCAGTTCTACATTGTCTGGCCTGTCCTGATGTATATCGCCGTTCGGCTGCGTCGGGTCGCGCTTGTCTGCGCAATAACCGGATTGTTGTCATTCGTATCGGCCATCTGGCTGGTTCAGTATCATCCGAGCGCCGCGTTTTACTGGCCAACAAGCCGCATGTGGGAACTGGCCGCAGGCGCCGGGCTCGCAATCGCGGCTTCCGGCAGATGCGCGGAGCGAAACGACAACGCGCATAGTGCGTCCTCGATCGGTCTGTTGCTGTGCGCGGTCTCGTTTATCGTGCTGAATTCCGGGCTGCCCTTTCCGGGATGGTTCGCGATACCGCCGGTGCTAGGCGCGGTGGCGTTGATTGCAGCGGGTCCGAAAGGGGTTGCGAACCGGCTGTTGCTCGGTAATCGGGTCGCGGTGTGGTTCGGAAAAATCAGCTACGCGCTGTACCTGTGGCACTGGCCGCTGCTGTCGCTCTGTTTCATCGTCGCAGGCGGCGAACCGCCAGTGGCAGTACGGGCTGGCATTATCACCGTGAGCATCGTGCTGGCGTGGTTGACGACCGTGCAAATCGAGCGACCAATCCGTCTCGGGGCTCCGGCCAGATGGAAGCTCATCACGCCATGCATACTGATGCTCGGCGTCGCGTATCTCGGCGGCATGACGTATCAGCGTGACGGACTGGGATTCAGAAAAGGATACAGCCCGGATGCGGATGTCACCACGGCGACGCTGGGCGCGGGTCATGAGTTCGTCGATCTTACGTGCGGCGTGTCGTCTGCTGACCGGCACCTGTTTCAGTTCTGTGCGACCGACAAACGAGCAACGTCCCATTTCGCGGTGTGGGGTGACAGCAAGGCCGATGCGCTGTACTGGGGGCTGGTACGAAAGTCCATGCCCGGCATGAGCTGGACGCTGGTTGCGCGCGCAAGCTGTCCGCCGATGGCTGGTGTCCATCAAATCGCTTCGAATGCATCGGATGATGCGAACGAGTGTCGCAAGGCGAATACCGTCGCGTTGCGCACGCTGCTCAGCAACCCAGCGCTGACGACTGTCGTGCTGGTTGCAGCCAGCCGGGATATTGTCGGTCCGCAATTCGCGTATGACGGTTCGTCAAAGGTGGCGATGTCTGCAGCGAGTGACGGGCTGGGTAACGCGATCGCCGTTTTGCTGCACGCAGGTAAGCGCGTCGTGCTCGTGCTGGACAATCCCGAACTGCGCGATCCCCGGCAGTGCATGGACAGACGGCCGCTCGCATGGTCGTTTGTGCGTCACGTACTCGGCGTGTCGGATATCGATCCGGCCCAACGTTGCGCAATCAGCTATCGCAGTTATCTCGACGGCACATCTACTTACCGGAGCATCGTTGACCAGATAAAGGCACGCCATCCCGATCTGACTGTCTTTGACCCTACGTCCGTGCTGTGTGACCCGCAGCGGCGTGTCTGTCCGATGACGATGAATAAAAAATATCTCTACAGCTACGGCGACCACATGTCGGACTACGCAAACGGACTTGTCGCCGAGCAGTTTCTTCCGCTTGCGGTGCGTTGATCGCGGCACGGGGAGGGTTGCCGCGATCAGCCCGCTTGAGTGTCGATCAACGGATATGATCAAAATCTATCATTCTATTAATGTATTGCGATTGCAGATCACCGTCAGCAATGTGTAGGATGATGAGTGGAGTGGTCCAGAGGCTGGGGCTGGCCGAACTCCGACCGGCGACGACCGACTCGAGGCGACCCGTTACGGTCATCCATTGCAATTCACTATGGATGGCCGCTAACTGCTAAGGTCCGGCCGATGGACTTGCGCCAACGACTGGACGCAGCGCTTACATGGTAGCGATTTTGTTCACAACCTTACCGAACGGACCTCGCGACAAGTGTTCGAAGGCTTGCACGGTCGCACAATTTGCGTAGCTTTGCTTGTCCGAGCCAAAAGTCGCTCCTGGCAGTCGTTTCTACTTAACGAGCGAGCGAGCGCCCGCGGAGCATTCCTCGGACCGAAATAGAATTTCCCGCAATGATCAACTCATCGACGCTTCGCTCGATAGCGGGCCTGCTTCAAGATATGCGTTGACAGTCCAGGCTTGCCGAGGTATTGTGACACTCGAAATATTCAAGAAGCTCGATTGCTGATCACCATTTTCCGCCCCTTCTGCGCGGTATTCGCTATCCTCTCCTCTTCCTTGAAGTTTTTTTCGCTCCGCAACGGAGCTGTTATTTTTATTTCAAGGAATTCTCATGGATACCGGTACTGTTAAGTGGTTCAACGATAGCAAGGGCTTTGGCTTCATTACTCCTGACGCTGGCGGTGACGATCTCTTCGCTCACTTCTCGGAAGTTCGGGGCGACGGATTCAAGACGCTGGCAGAAAACCAGAAGGTGAGCTACGAGACAAAGCGCGGTCCGAAGGGAATGCAGGCCGCGAATATCTCGCCGCAGTAACTTATTTCAAGGGCCGGTCTACCGGCCCTTTGCTTGTTTGCCTGACTAGTATCCTCGCGGAGCCACGGGCTCCCGATCTGATCGCCGTGTTTCAACGTGCGCATCATTTGTCTTTCGACACGATCCGTCTCGCCCCATTTTCAATTTATTTCGCTTGTACGGCATAAATGTCGTGCGGGTGTCGCTCGGTCATCGCTTATGCAAAATAATAAACATATTCACCACTACAACGGTTACTCAGTCTCCCCATCCGCGCATCGGTTACCGGACGGCTGGTTTTCCGCCAACCTTCTGCTCGTAAGGGGCGATGCGCTTTGCGCTGATCCAGTGTCCTACAAGTTCCACGCGCTCGACTATTTCGATAACGAAACGCAGGCCCTGGGACACGCTACAACCTGGGCACGCGACTGGGTCGACAGTCGCGGCTAGTCGCCCCCGCGTAGGAGCGGCAAGATGGACGGCGTCGAAGATCGACTGGCCGTTAGTGCAGCAACCGTCTGATCGTAACGATACGCAGCAATAACACCTTCTTCCGAATGGACCAGTGTCATTCTGCCGACATCGCTTTGCCGCCTCGCCCGGGTGTCGTCGCAGACGGATGCGCAGCCCTCCACATTATGTGTGAAAACACGCCATGCCTGTCACCCGCGCCAATCATACTGGTCACACAACGTCGCAATGAAGCGCCTCAAGGGTGCCCGGGCTCGCGCCCACTAGAACGTCACTCAACCGGATCACGGGATTCGGTCGCCTGATCGACACAACGCTATTCCCGTCAATCGCAACACAAGGAGCAGAGATGGCGTTATTGGTCATGCAGGTCGCAGTAAGCGGGGAACTGGTCGAGGTTTTCGAGATGCCTGTTGATGATGTCGACGGCCACCGGATGCTCGCCGCCGCCAATGAGGACGAACGGGCGATTCATCCCTCGGGACAGGCACCCGAAGACGGCGAGGTCTGGATCGATCTGATCGACGGGGATGGCGAGACACTGTTTGACCAGGTCGCATGTTTTCACCGGGCTGACGCATCCGACGCGTTGCAGGTTCATTTTGGCATGAATGTCGATGTCGTTAGAGATTGCCTTTCAAAGTCAAATATCGCCGAGCTCCATGCGAGGCATCGTCTGGCGGCGCATGCGTACTTCCGCAAGGTTGATCGTCTTGTCGATTGCTCACTGGTTGGTTCCAGGCAGAGCAATCGTCGTCGTGTCGGCGACGCCAGTGTCATGGACCTCGTGATAGAGCTTCGCAGGCGGCTGGACGGCGTTGTCACCCAACTCGCACTGAGCGAGCTGCCCACGCCTGTGCAGGCCGCAGCACAGCAACTGAAAGACGCGACAAATAGCTACGTGGGCGCGGTGCAGCGACTGTGAAGTGGCGGACTGAACCGCATTGTGGAATGTGAGGGAGCTGTATGCAGAGAACTTTGAACTATCGCGGGTTTAAGATTGATGTTGACTTGGTGCCCACGTCCAAAGACATGTTTGACGCATGGTTCCGTATCGATGGACCGGCTCAAGCCCCGGCAGTGGCTGCACCAGGCCAGCGTATCGAGGTCCGCGGCGGCCCGTTTTCCCGACGTTGGGCTTACTTCGTCGCGGAGATCGCTGGCCAGGCGTCTATCGACGTCATCTTGGGCCCAGACGAATAGTTTGACACCGCAAAACGCGAAGGGCGGGCTCACTAGTCGCGCGGTGTCGCATGCGGTTCAAAAAAACATCGGACACCGATTTAAAAGGAACAGGTTTCATGGACGAACGCAAGCGGGACAGCATGATTGCCTATCTCCGTCACCGCATGGATGACTTCGGTATCAGCCCAGATGATCTGGCCTCGGCACTTGCGGCCGCGCCCGAAGCTGGCCGCTACCGTAGCGCAAATGGCGACAGCTGGAGCGGCGAAGGGGCGATGCCTCAATGGCTGAAGCAGGCGATTAGTGCTGGACAGTCCGTAGGGCACTTCGAGTTGTCGTCAGGTTCGGCTTCTGAGCCACCCTTGCAGGCAGGCGCAGACTGGACGAATGACCCCTTTGCAGGCAGTCCACTAGCGCGGTCGAGCCCCGGTTAGATCATGATGCACTTTGGTGCGAACTGGTGCCCCCAATGCATTGCCAATTGCGCTTTCGAAAGCGACCGCTTAATCCGTCAGTCGCGGCTCCGGCGAACCTCGGCTATGCGAGCATCCCATTGATCATATTCAAAAGCGGCGCGTGCGAGCCTCCTTTCTGGCAGTAACCATCAAAGTCAACCGCAGGGCCGGTCGCCAAAAACTCGGCTTTCCCCAAAGCCGTAAACGCGATGATGCCCGCATCGCGGGACGAAGGCATACCCCGCAGCACACGTGCTACAGCGAAACCACTATGTTCCGGCATGGTTATGTCGAGGACAAACACATGCGGTTGCCAGAGACCCAGCGACTCGATTGCATCCACTCCACTCGACACAAATCGCGTCTCCAATCCATCAATCGCCAATGACGCAGCCAATGCCTCGGCGTTAGCCCGGCTATCGTCAACGATGAGGATGCGCGCAGAGTTTCCCATCAGTGGAATTCGTCGCTCTCTGAAAAGTACAGGCGGTTCAGAAAATGGAAATTTTTTCATGTCAGCACTCGCTTGGGCAGGCATGATTAGCATGCAGCGTGCCTGAAGCACGCCTGGCTGGCTTGGAGGTGCGTCGCGGGTCAAATTCGATGTCGCGCGCCTGGAAGTGTCCAATCTGTAACCGTCAGTAGTTAAGTGAGGAACCGACGTATGAGCGTTCGCTTGGGCGGCCGTGGAAGGACCGTAGATGGCCGGGTACTGCCCGATGCAGTCGGCGCAAGTCGACTCGAAGCGGTCCTTCAATCCAGCCCGACTTCGAGGGCAGCTTCATGAGCTACAACGGCCATTTGAGAAGACGATGCGGACGATAAAGTCTCTTCGTGCAGCAGGCGCTAGCGCTGGTGATCAATGATTATGTGGGGTTTCCATCGGGGGAAGCGTTCCAGAAAGCTTTCATCCACCGTCAGCATGTATCGGGCTTTAATGCCGAGCGTGATATAACAAGCATCCTGTACCAGTGTTGCGCCACCGAACGCCTTGAGATCGCGCTGCAAGTCAGGAAGTTCGGCTTTTGATATGTCCAGAATCAGAGAGACCACGACTTCCCCCAAGCTTAGTTTTTACCGACTATGCATCAAGACCGGCAGCGAAGATATGCGCGTCATTACGTGTTTTAACCGTAGACGTACGCGCCGAGTGCAGCGCAGCAGAAAGCAGCAACCAGCGCTTATCGTCTGACTCCAGAAGAGCCTCGCGTCAATTGACTCTCAGCCTTTTCCCGGGTTCACTAACTGCAGAGCCACCCCCATAAGTCCGGCGTTCACCCGACTATCGTGAGTGAGAAGGATTTGAAGCGAAGACTTTGCGACGCAATCGTGACTTGCGATTGCTTCTGCGTCTATGGGAACTCACCCCTGAAGCACGCCGACGCCGGGTCAGCGTATATATACGATAACGCTATGGAAGACGGGGCATAGACACGGCGAATACTGTTTCTGCCTTGTCCGACCGCACCTCGATTTCGCCGCCATGAGCCCTGGCAATTTCTCGCGCGATATACAGCCCGAGGCCCAGACTGCCGTCAGCGTGATTTGAAATTCCGTTGTTCAGGCCACGCTGAAGCGGATCAAAGATCCGTTGAAGCGTTATTTGATCTATGACCGGTCCCTGGTTTCTGACTTCGAAACGAACCGACCGCTCTTCGCCAGTCATTACGACCTGCACGGGCGCGTCTGGCGCTCCGTATTTGAGGGCATTCAATACCAGGTTGCCGAGCAGCTGCTGCAGACGGCGGCCGTCCCAGACTCCCCGGCAGTCCCCTTCCGATTCCAGATTGATCTGGCAGTCTGGATGCGCTGCCCGCAACTGGTCGAGTTCATCGGCGAACAGTTTCTTCATATCGGTGCCAGTCGGCGTCACATTGATTCCCAAGCCAAGCCTGGTCCGACTGAAATCGAGCATATCGTTCAGAAGTGCCTGCATTCGAGCGCCGCTTCTTATCAACCGGGATGCGGCTACGGATACCTGCTCTCCAGCGTTGAGTGCCGACAGATGCTGAGCTGTCATCTGGATCGTCTGAAGTGGGCTGCGCATGTCATGCCCGAGCATGCCAAGCAGAAGATTGCGCGCCTGATCCACCTGCGCGCTGAAGAACTGTATGGATTCGGCCAGCGCCTGGTCGATAGCCTCGTTGAACCGGATGGCATCGTCCGCATGTGTCACGTCCGGCTGACATTCGTCCATCCATAGTCGCAGGACGCTTGCACGCAAGGCGCGGTATTCGGCAGCCAACTGGTTGATATCGAACCCATCTCGCGCCCGCAGAAGGGCGTGCGTCTGCGCAGCTGTCTCGGGAGCGCCAACCGGGACCGGCGCTCGCCCCATCGACTTTTCGGCCTGCGCCTGCCTACTTTGCGCCGTCGCCAGATCCTTCGCCACCGCGTGCAGAATCTGCTGCGCATGGTCCCTCAGCGCGAGCGATTTCATGTCCACTGCTGCCGGCAGCAACGTAGCGGCGAACGTCTCCCATTGAACCAGAATCGTTTCCATATTGCGCACGATGAAGTCAGCCAGTCGCATGTTTGAACTCAAAGCAGCCGAAAGAGCCAGTATGACGCATCGGCTGAACTTCTTTTGTACATTTGACGATCTCTATGCCGTCGGGTCCATAAATTGCGCGTCCATCAAATCACCGACAGGAATTAGGCGTTCAACCAGTGCCCAACCGGAAAACCAAATCAGATGTCCACTGTGAAAGCCGGGCGCTTGCTTATTGCGGATGACGACCGGGAACTGGTCGATGCTTACGTGCTGTTCTTCGAAGCACACGGTTACATCATTCAGACGGCTGCCGATGGCGTGGCCGCGCTGGCCGCATACCGCGCCTCGCGCCCTGACATCGTGATGCTTGATATCCAGATGCCCGGAATGGACGGGCACACTGTTGCAAGAGAAATTAGGCGGATGGCCTTCATTCCCCGCCCGTTACTGCTGGCGGTAACCGCACTGCACGCACACGCCGAAAGACTCGATTCTTTTAGCGCCGGTTTCGATCACCATTTCGTAAAACCGGCCGAGCTGCCGGTCATTCTGGCTGCAATGGCCTCCCGCATAGCCCATTGAAGCAGAATATCCCACGGGACGCAGAAAACCAGGCGGAGTACTGGCTGCCGCCCGACGCTCCAGCGCCTCGGCATCGATCTCTGCTACACGCACCTCTCGGATACTCTCCGGCTCCGGCCGCTCAAATACAATGCGCATGCCAGTGTCGGCCGCCACGGGCGCTGCGGCCGCCTAGAAGTGAGCGGGTCCGGACAGTGACCGCGTGCTGCCGAGCTTCTGCTGCGCAAAGCGCAGCGCAATCTGGATCGCCTCGCTCTCACTACCCCACAGCCTTAGCGTGCGACCCTCGTCGACGAGCAACGCCACGCCGCCCTTCCGGTAGTCGAGCTCGCCACCGCATCTACTCATGTTTACCGCAGACGTGATATCGCGAACTCCTCTTCACATCCTCCGCGAGCAGTAACTGACGGCGATTCGCACACGGTTCAGCCTCGCTTGATATGCGTCGCCTAAACATCGGGAGCATACGGCAGTTTCATCCGTCGCTTCGGTACAGTTGCCGTCTCCGAAGCTCGGCGAACTTGTATCTGCAGTGTCGCGAAGGCTCCCGGGGCGTGTGAGTGCAGCCATGCCATGACGACGTCATCGCGCATCCAGCCCCTGACGAAGCTGGCGGCCAGAGCGAGACAGTAAAGATCATCGTGATAACCGGGCGTCAGGGACCGCACTGTCTCCTGCATATGCGTAAGACCCTTTTCCATCCCGGAGAGCAGTTTTGCGCCATGGCGGTCAGACTGCCTACCGCGCGGATCGTCGGCGCGTTGTGATGCAGGCGTGGCCGCGAGCAACGCACGCGCAAGGTCGCCCGAACAATTGTCCGCGCCAACCATCACACGCGCTGCGGCCAGTTGACGGGGACCTGTCATTCGCCTGAGCGCTGAAGTGGTGCGCTCCGGTAACCGGTACCCGTCCAGCACGGCGAGCGCCTCCGGACAGATGCCTGCCGGAGCGGCCTGCCCGTCCGCGACCTCCGCGACCCGGGCAACGAATCTCGCAGGTCGGCCGGTTGTCATGAATCCCTTCCCTCCAGCCGGTCCCGAAGCAGGCGTGGCATCGTCACAAACCCCTGACCTCTGAGCAGCGCGACAAACGCAGGATCAGACAGTAGTTCTCGCAGTACGTTATCCAGAATCGCCATCTCCGCCCGAACCGATTCCATCCGTCGAAGAAGCGTCTGCTGCCGCGAACGTTCGAGCTTTAAAACCTTTCGCGCCTTCGCTTCGGGCGTTGATTTCCGGTTCGCAGGGCACCGATCGTCGCGCAACGAGGCCGGAGCGTCGTCCACAGGGACATCCAGATCGCGACTAACGGGAATCGCGCGTGTCATGGCGTCGATTTCGCACCCGGGCTGCGAGCCACCGGTAGAACGTCGAGCGGAATCGTCTCCGCCAGCGCGAGCAGCGCCTTCAGATCGGAATGCCGGTACGCTTCGAAATGGAACTGGCCATGACGGAACACTACGGTGTATTCACCTGCGCGAAGACTGCCACGCGGCAGGATGTGGAAATCAGACAGTTCAGTGCCGTCGCGCTCAATGCGTCCGTACACCAGAAAGTCGATCGCGAAGCAGTCTGGCCAGCGGGCGACCCAGTACGGCAGATGCTCCTGGATCATCCACGGACGGCGCACCACCAGTTGCATGCGCAGCGCGCCATCAACGCACAGCGTGCCGGTGTGCTTTTCATACCGGACGTCATGTCCGAGTTCGCGAAGCATGGCAGTGACGCTATCCGCGACGTGCTGTTCCATACGCCGCTCGACGCTCCGGTTTTCGGAGCGCACGGGATCGAGGTTCGGTGCATAGCCGATGAACTTGTACGCCTCGTTGAGACTGCCAAACTCATGCGCCACCTGCTCTGCCGACGGGGCGCTTCGGTAGCGCTTCAGCAACTTCTGGTTGAGCCTGCCTGTTCGGCTTATTACCTTGCGCATGCCCTCGACGATCTCGTCGCGGGTCGGTCGGCGCCTGCTTTCCGCAAGCTTCGCCTGAACCGTCGCAAAGAGCTGTCTGTCGACGACGGGCGCAAATGCACCGGTCACCCTGATCCATTCATCAGGTGGCAGTTGCTGCCATGGGCCATCGAGTTTTGAGGTGGTGCGGCTGTAGACATTGGTGCCGATATATTTCTCGTTGCGCAGAATCTGCAATACGTTCTGCCCCTGCCACGGACGCCCGTCGCCGTTGACGATCCCGAAGTCATTCAGACGCCGCGCAATCCCGGCCGCCGTCACCGCTTGCGTCGCATACCACTCGAACATCCTGCGCACCATCGCTGCTTCGCCCGTAGTGTCCGGGACCACGATGACACGGTCGGTCTGCACACTCT
>Ga0310811_10000797_pt1 | contig 40364 bp, 38 predicted proteins | sample YCmetagenome_FD_207642 | JGI IMG/M metagenome (GOLD analysis project Ga0310811, IMG submission 207642) | Soil microbial communities from experimental microcosm in Duke University, North Carolina, United States - YC | ecosystem: Engineered > Artificial ecosystem > Soil microcosm > Unclassified ... | reverse complement strand
AAGGTGACCGGGGTGCGTGTAAAGGTGGCCGATTTTGTAGAATATGACCCATACGACTTCAAAAAGACGGATTAAAAAAAAGCCCCCTCTCACTCGCTGATTGGGGACTTTTACCTAAACCTTATCACATTGTAACAATGATGTTACTTTGTAAGAACAAAGGTAAAAAAAAATATTTATTTTTCAAGGCATTTGTGTGTGCGAACACAAATATTTTTTTCATTTCTTACTAATAATAAATTAGTTATAGTTTACTTCGCGTTTTTTAAGCATAATTGGCTTGTTTATTATTTTGTAAAAAAATATCCCTCCTGCCAGGTACAAGGCCACGTCGATCCAATCTCCTGTGTAAGCTTTTGAATAATACGGCAACACCAGTTCAAATAATACAGAAACATAGACAACAATAAATGTCACATGCACAGATGATAACACGTAATAATTATTCCGGATCATAAATACCCTTTGAAACCATAAACCCAGGTTTGCAATCACAGGGATAGCCAGCAGATCGTCCAGGTATCCGTTAAATACTGGCAAAGGATGTCCGCTTCTGCGCAGAATAGTTACCACCAGCCATATCAAACATCCGCCAATGAACCATTTATTGAACAATGTTTTCATTTAGGCGGCGAGAAAGGCGAGTAGGACCAATAATGTGGTTATAAAAATAAAAAAGGCGATCTCGCAATAATAAACCAGCCAGCGGAATGAATTAAGGAACAACTTAACTTCCCGCTTAAAAGTGCCATCTGTTGGCTTCAGGGCAAAATAATCGCTTTCCTTTTTTACCTGTGTAACGATCTTCTTTTCAATTTCGCGCGAGAAACGCTGTGGTTCCAGGAAGGCGTCGCAATAGAGGCACCTATCATCCACATCACCCTTCCAGAGCGTCCATTCGCCACAGTGAGGGCATTTAATTTCGCAAACCTGGCTCATTTGGTTCAATAACTAAGCAACAAAAACACCTTCCGCTAAGCTGAGGCTGCGGAGAAACCGGGGGGACGTATTTGAGACCGGAGGATTACAGGGCGATCAGGCCAATAATGAAAATTATAGCTGCAACAAATACGAAAAACAGCATTACCGAGTAATATGCGCTCCAGCGCACAGCATTCACAAAAATCTTATAGATCTGCGTCAGCTGCTCATCGCTTTCGTTTATCGTTAAATAATAACCCAGCCTATTGGCTTCTGCAAACTTCACATCCTCATCATGTGCCTTACGCTCAGGTTCTAAATCTGAATTACATTTCACACACTTGGCGTCAACCATTCCAGTCGACGGACTCCATGCTCCGCAGTGCGGGCACTTAATTTCACTAACTAGACTCATAATAGACGGTTTATACTCAAATTTAACGAAAAAAGAACGGAGATTATCAAACTAACAAATGTTTATTTTAAAGGTAGTCTGTCAAACTAATCTGCAAAATATCTATTAACTCGGGGTCTCCAAACTGGTAATCATCGGGGATTTCCAGCACAATAATCGGCTGATCTGAAATGTTAAAACGTTCTTTGATGATGTCGCGATGTTTGCGCTCCATTACGAACAGCACATCGGCCCAGTCGATCATTTTCTGATTAACGCGTATGCGGGCATTGTTGTTTGTTCCCGCAGAGCGGGCCTTATGAACAGGATGATGTTTAAACAATAACTCTGCAGTGGGGCTGCGCCATTGGTTCATGCTACAGATGAAAAGGAGATTAGGCAAACCTCACATTCCTTTCCTGGCTACCCAAACCTGGCTCTTAATCAGCCAATGGCCATTCACCAAACGGAAGATAAAGGTAAAGGCACCTTCTTCATCAAAATGATCGCCTTTGATATCGCCGGTATAATCAACGGGGACTACTACGTATATGCTTTCTTCGGTTTGCAGGTAAACGCTGACATCACGAATCTTGGCGCGGAAGTTTTTTAGTTTATAATCCTTGCAGGTTTTTTCAACCGTACTGATCCATTGCACGCCGGCTGTAGGGCCGTTCCATGAAAAAGGGGGCTCTTCGTCAGCAACCACGGCATTCGGGGTATAAAGTTCGGTCACCGCATTCACATCAAAAGTGCTTGAGGCTTTTATAACCGTGTTGATGATTTGCATCACCTCATTCCTGTTTGAAGCAGAATCGGCTGCCGCCTTGGTACGAACGCGTGGTACAATCGTATTGCCATATACTGATTGCATCATCAACACAGATACCAGGCAGGATATGAAAAAAGTAAAAAAATGCTTGTTCATAATGGGTTGATTGGCAAAGGTATCAATTTTACTGTTTAGAAGCCATATAATCTAAAGTTAAGTTACAGAGGGTTTTAACACCAAGGGGAAATACACTCTCATCGATATAAAAATCTGCTGAATGATTCGACGGAACATTTTTAGGATCCGCTCCCTTAGGCATCCCTCCTAAAAACACATCGAGGCCGGGCACTTTTTGCTGAAAATAACTCATATCCTCAGATACAGTTAACGGAGGGCTTGAAATCACATTGCTTGCTCCTGCGGCCTGCTGTAATGAAGGCAGCATTTGTGTGGTTAAAGCAGGATCGTTATAGGTCACCGGGTAATGCACGCTAAATGGTATATACACCTCGGCAGTTGCACCATTAGCATCAGCTATATTGGTGGCTATTTTTTTAACTTTTGTTATCAGGGTTTGTTCATCGGCATCGCTGAATGCACGCAGTGTACCCAGCATTTCCACTTTCTCGGGAATAATGTTGTGCCGGCTGCCTCCGTTTATAGCTGCTACCGTTACTACAGCCGGATTTTCCTTAAGGTTGATATTACGGCTCACGATGGTTTGCAGATCATTAACGATCTGTGCCGAGGTCACAATAGGGTCAACAGAATACCAGGGTTCGGCACCATGTGATGATTTACCTTTTATGATGATCTTCATATCATTCACTGACGCCAGGGCGCCGCCGGGGCGATACATAATTGTTCCGGCAGGCATGTACGAAAATATATGCTGTGCGAAAATCACGTCTACCTTAGGGTTTTCCAGCACGCCTTCCTTTATCATCTCTTCAGCGCCCCCTTTTTCGCCTACTGGTGCACCTTCTTCAGCCGGCTGAAAAATAAACTTTACTGTGCCATGCAATTCGCCTTTCATAGAAGCTAGGATTTTGGCTACAGTCATTAACATGGCCATATGCGAATCATGTCCACAAGCGTGCATCACACCTACCTGTTGCCCATTATAAGTAGTTGTAACCTTTGAGGCGAACGGAACATGTGGAATTTCAGTAACAGGCAATGCATCCAGCTCTGAGCGAAGGGCCACAACAGGACCGGGTTTACCGCCTTTTAATATCCCCACGACACCTGTTGTAGCGACGCTTGTTTTTACTTCCAATCCCAACGATTTTAAATAATCAGCGATGATACCTGACGTACGGGTTTCGCGATTACCCAATTCAGGATGCTCGTGGAAATCGCGGCGCCAGGTTACCGTTTGGTTAAAAAGGGAATCGGCTTTTTTTGCCGCAATTTTTTTCAGGTCGGGCGATTGGGCAAACGCCTGAACAAAAGCCAGGGAGAGTGGAAACAGGTAAAATTTCTTCATCGCAGCAAAAAAGTTTTACCAATATAAACAATAAAAGACGATTAAATCAATCGTCTTTTATTGTTTATAATATCATTTTCAGCTTTAATTGCTGAAGCCAGTAAGGTCAACAGTAAATATCAATACCGAATTAGCGGGAATGCTTCCGTTGGCTGAATTACCATAACCAAGGGCAGAGGGAATAAGCAACAATATACGGCCCCCTGTATTAATATGCGGAATACCATATTGCCACCCTTTGATCATCGTGTTTAAAGTCACACTACTGAGGCTTCCTGAATCGAATACTGTACCATTCAGCAATTTACCGGTATAATTTACCGTAATTATAGAACTCACCTTAGGATAAGACCCTGTTCCAGGTGTGATCACCTGGTAATAAACTCCTGACGCATCTTTTGTGGCGTTTATGTTATTTGATGCAATATAAGCCTGTATAGCTGCGTCATCTTTGGCGGCTTGTTTAGCCGGATCGAAGCTATCTTTTGAGCAGGATGAAAACGCGGTAACAAATACCGCAAGCAGTAGTAAATATTTCTTCATTCGTAATGTTTTTGATTGATAACTTTCTTTTTGCAAGAAAATTATACCGTAGTCCTAATTTTCAGCTCATTTAGCTGCTCATCAGCAATAGTTGAAGGCGAATCGATCATGATATCGCGGCCCGAATTATTCTTAGGGAAAGCGATTACATCACGGATTGAGTCCAGTCCTGCAAAGATTGAGCACAGTCGGTCGAAGCCGAAAGCAATACCGCCATGCGGAGGCGCGCCATACTCAAAAGCATCCATCAGGAAGCCGAATTGTTTTTGTGCTTCTTCCTTGCTGAAACCAAGATGTTTGAACATCAGGGCCTGCAATTCGCGATCATGGATCCGGATGGAGCCACCGCCTATTTCGGTACCATTGATCACTAAATCGTAAGCATTTGCACGTACATTTTTCGGATCTGTATCCAGCAACGGAATATCTTCCGGTTTTGGCGAGGTGAACGGGTGGTGCATAGCATGGTAACGTCCTGTTTCTTCGTCCCACTCCAGTAAAGGAAAGTCAAGCACCCATAGCGTAGCAAACTCATCCTTTTTGCGCAGGCCCAATTGGTTGCCCATTTCCAAACGAAGTTCATTCAGTTGTTTGCGAACCTTGTCAGTTTGTCCGGCAAGGATCAGCATTAAGTCCCCTTGCTCGGCCTCAAAAGCAGCAGCCCAGTTGGTCAGCTCATCTTCGTTATAGAATTTATCTACAGATGATTTTAAAGTACCATCAGTATTATAACGGCAATAGATCAACCCTGTAGCGCCAATTTGCGGGCGTTTCAGCCATTCGATCAGCTCATCTATCTGCTTACGTGTATAACCGGCGCAACCTTTCGCGTTGATACCAACTACCAGCTCGGCATTATCAAATACGCCAAAGCCTTTGCCTTTTACAATATCGTTCAGCTCCACAAACTGCATCCCGAAACGGATGTCTGGTTTGTCGGAACCATATAAACGCATCGCATCAGCATATTGCATGCGTGGGAATTTATCAAGATTGATATTTTTTACTGTTTTGAACAGGTGGCGGGTCAATCCCTCAAAAATATTCAGGATATCTTCCTGGGTAATGAAAGACAACTCGCAGTCTATCTGTGTAAACTCAGGCTGACGGTCGGCACGTAAGTCTTCATCCCTGAAACATTTTACGATCTGGAAGTAACGGTCGAACCCGCTTACCATCAACAATTGCTTAAAGGTTTGAGGTGACTGTGGCAACGCATAAAACTCACCCGGGTTCATACGGCTTGGCACCACAAAGTCCCGCGCACCTTCCGGGGTCGATTTGATCAGTACCGGAGTTTCTACCTCGATAAAATTCAAACCATCCAAATACTTGCGTACTTCCTGCGCCATTTTGTGGCGAAGCACCATATTGTTACGGATAGGGTTACGACGAAGGTCAAGATAGCGATATTTAGCACGCAGTTCCTCGCCGCCATCGGTTTCGTCTTCTATCAGGAATGGTGGGATCTTAGCCGCATTCAGTATTTGCAGCTCGGCAACTTCTATTTCGATCTCCCCGGTAGGGATACGTGTATTCTTACTTGCACGCTCAATTACCTTACCTGTTACCTGGATCACAAATTCACGACCAAGTGAACGGCTTTTGTCACGCAATGCGCCATCACTATCCGCATTAAATACCAATTGAGTTAATCCATAGCGGTCGCGCACGTCAATAAAAGTAAGTGCACCGAGGTCGCGCGATTTTTGCACCCATCCGCATAAAGTAACCTGTTCACCTAAATGGCTGATATTTAATTCGCCGCAAGTATGTGTCCGTAGCATAATGTGTAGTTATAAAAGTTTGCAAACTTACGTTTTTGAGGTGAAAGGAAAAAGGTAATTTAAGGTGAAAGCTAAAAGGCGAAAGCAGAAAGGTTTTAGGTATTGAGGTTATCTTTGAAAGGCAGTTTATATAGTTGTTATTAATTTAACCTCTTTGGACTTCTACGCGAATAATTCTCTAACAATTCTTTGGCCCTTTTATTTGCCTCTTCATTAATTATCCATTGTCCGCTATCAAATTGGGTCAACCCTTCATTAATAGCAGCAATTTCTTCGGGGCTAGGTTCATATATTTCATCTTCAGGCATACAGGATTGACTTTGACCAAATCTACTTAAAAATAATAAATTCGAAATTGAACATTCGAAATCCGAAATCAAAAATTAACTTTGCCGTAATATTTTCTCAAGGGGTGCCTTGCTTTGAGCGATCAAACTGAAAGACGGGCTGAGATCAAACCCATTGTTGTGAATTGTGAATAGTGAGTGGTGAATAAGTTTGACGAAACTAATGACCATTGACGACTGACCAATGACCAACATACACCTGATCCGGGTAATGCCGGCGTAGGGAGAGGTAAAAAGTTAAGTGTACTGCGCATTCCAACCCTGGTGTGCAGATGGTTTAACAAGTTTTATTTATTCATTTTGAAAAATTTATTTGTGGCGATATTCGCCCTGCTGATGCCTGTTTTGGCTTCAGCCCAGTTTTCCGTTTCAGGAAAAATCACCGATCAGCAAACCGGGGCCACATTGCCCGGAGCAACCATTTCCATCAACCCGGCACTGACAATCGTTTCAGATGCACAAGGAATTTTCAAGTTCAGCAACCTGCCAAACGGCAATTATGTGGTTAAAGTAAGCTACATCGGCTACCAAACTATTGAGAAGCAAGTTGCATTAAGTTCCGATCTGACGCTGAATATCAGTCTAAGCACCAGCAGCAGGCTAACGGAAGAAGTTACCGTAAGCGCTACACGGGCATCAAACAATTCGCCGACGGCCTTTACTAATTTGAGCAAGAAGGACATCGACAAGAACAATTCCGGTCGCGGCTTCGAATACCTGCTGGAGCAGACGCCTTCTACGGTAGTCACCTCAAACGCTGGTGCAGGCGTGGGCTATACCAGTATCCGTATACGCGGTTCCGATGCTACACGGACCAACGTCACGCTGAATGGCATCCCGATGAATGACGCTGAAGACCAGGGTGTTTACTTTGTGGACCTGCCCGATCTGGCTTCTTCGGTTGATAATATTCAAGTGCAGCGCGGTGTAGGTACATCTACCAACGGGGCAGGTGCTTTTGGAGCAAGCATCAATATACAAACGACTACCCGCCGTGATACAGCTTATGCTGAGTTGAATAACTCCGCCGGATCATATGGAACCGTTAAAAATACAGTCAATGTAGGTACAGGCTTGCTTGGCGGGCACTTTAGTTTTGACGGCCGACTGTCCAGGATGAATTCCGATGGCTATATCGACCGGGCATTTTCCCATCTTAAATCCTACTTTTTAAGCGGCGCTTATTATGGCAAGAATAGTGTGCTGCGCCTGAATGTATTCTCCGGATATGAGCAAACCTACCAGGCCTGGGATGGTGTGCCTGAGGATAGCGTAAAAGCAGGAAACCGCAGGTATAATGAATTGGGTTATATTAATTCGAGCAATAGCTATTATAAAAATCAGACTGATAACTATATCCAAAACTATTACCAGTTACTTTACGATCAGCAGATCAGCAGCAAACTGTCGTTTAGTGGTGCTTTGCATTATACCAAGGGTTCTGGCTATTATGAAGAATATAAAAACGCAGATTCGCTCAAAAACTATGGTATCACCCCAGTTACAATTGGCGGGAGTACGATAGAAGCAACCGATTTGGTGCGTCGTTTATGGCTGAGCAATGATTTTTACGGACTGACCTATAACTTAAATTACAAGCCCGACGATAAACTAAACATGACACTTGGGGGTGCCTATAACGAGTACAAGGGTGCGCACTATAATAACATCGAATGGACACAGCAAAGCACCAACATTCCACCCGATTATGAATACTCCCGGAATGATGCTAAAAAGACCGACTTTAATATTTTTGGCCGGGCCGAATACCATATAGGTGATTTATTGCTTTATGGAGACCTGCAATTCAGGCACATTTATTATTCGTTTTTAGGGTTCGATCAAAATCTGAATAATGTACAGCAACAAGTGCAGCTCAACTTCTTTAACCCTAAGGCAGGTATTACTTATCAACTGGATTCACATAGCAATATTTACGGATCATTTGCGGTAGGAAACCACGAGCCCAACCGGAGCGACTTTGTTAATTCATCGCCCCAAAGCCGCCCCAAAGCTGAAAATTTGAAGGATTTTGAATTTGGTTATAGATATAGTGCTCCCGCATTTAGTGCCACCATTAATGGTTTTTATATGCTTTATAAAAATCAACTGGTGCTTACCGGCGCCCTTGATGATGTCGGAGAAGCCATACGTACCAACATAAAAGACAGCTATCGGGCCGGTATCGAGGTAAGTACCCGTGTGAAAATAGCAGAGCCGCTTAGCTGGTACGCTAATGCAACATTGAGCACCAATAAGGTGAAAAACTTTGAGCAATACCTTCAAAACTACGACACCAATACCTTAGATGGCACGCAGTACAGCAAAACAGACATTGCTTATTCACCTGACTTTACCGGATCAAGCACTATAAGTTATCACCCCATAAAAAATGCGGAGATAGCCTTCATCAGCAAATATGTGAGCAGGCAATACCTGGATAATACATCAACATTAAGCCGCTCACTAGACGCATACTTTGTGAACGATGTACGCCTGAATTATAACTTCAGCATAAAAGGTATTAAGAACGTTGGGGTTGGATTACTGGTTAACAATATTTTCAGCAAGAAATATGAGTCGGACGGGGCTACCTATCCTGATATAGAAGGTGGCAAAGTGGTAAATTATAACTACTTCTTCCCGCAAGCTCCGATCAATTTCCTGGCATCGCTTAACCTTAAATTTTAACAGCCATGCAACATTGGATAACGCTATTTGAACAACAGATCATGGAGACTACATGGCTGCAATGGGCCGCAGTTTTGCTTGGCGTAGCCGAAGTGTTGTTTGCACGTGTGAACAATATCTGGTTATATCCTACCGGCATCGCGGGCACATTAATTTCCATTTACCTGCTATTGGTGGTACAGCTATATGCCGAATCCGTGCTCAACCTGTATTACCTGGTGATGAGCGTTTACGGCTGGGTTTATTGGGTTAAAAAGAAGAGCAAACCACAGGTTAAGATCAGTTGGTGTAACAACAGGGAATGGGCGATCAGTCTCGCCATAACATTTGTGGGCTGGTTGGTTTTGTATCTTTTGCTCAAAAACTTTACGCCATCCAACGTTCCCGTTTGGGACGCGTGGGTATCATCAACTGCCTGGGCGGGTATGTGGCTATTGGCGAGGAGAAAGGTTGAGAATTGGATATTTTTAAACGTTTCTAACCTATTCGCAATCCCATTATTGTTTTACAAAGGGCTGCCGATGTTCGCGGTACTTACCCTATTTCTGTTCGTGGTAGCTTTTTGGGGATTCTTTGAATGGAAGAACATCCTTAAGAAAGAAAAATCAACTTTATCTGCTCACCCGGTAATATCAGCATAATGGAAATCAAACATCCTTCCATTTATTTACAGCCTGATTGGATAAAGGCCATCCGTGAAAGAGCGCCTGAAGCAGAAAGCATGGCCCAGCTTCACCCGGACCAATTGGCTATCATTTATGAGCAGGGCTGGTTTAAGATACTGGTACCTGCAGTGTATTCAGGTCGTGAACTATCTATTCCCGAGCTTGTGCGCTTAGAAGAAAGTATCAGCTGGGCGGACGGCAGCGTGGGTTGGGTAGTTACACTTTGTTGCGGCGCGGGTTGGTTTGGCGGTTTTTTGCAGCCCGAAAAGGCAAAGACTGTCTTCAGCAATCCAAAAGTTTGCCTGGCGGGAAGCGGGGCGGCAACCGGAACAGCTACAATTACTAAAAGCGGCTATCTAATCAACGGTACCTGGAAATATACCAGCGGAGCACATCACGCCACTTATTTTACGGCCAATTGTATTATCAAAAAGGGAGACGAAACCGTACTGGATGAAGACGGCAATCCTTTGATTTTACCCTTTATACTCGATAGTAAAGATGTTGAGGTCTTCCCTGCGTGGAAATATGTCGGGATGATGGGTACAGGCAGCGATGCATTTAAGGTAACAAACCTTGAAGTAAATACAGATTGCTGTTTTAAGATCGACCCAAAAGCGGCAATTGTAGATGGATCATTATATCAATATCCATTCCTTCAACTGGCGGAGGCAACACTGGCGGCCAACATCTCGGGCATTGCTATTCATTTTATGGATCTTTGCGCTGAAATATTCAAGGAGAAATTGAGTCAGGACAAATACTCTGATGCTCAAAAGAATATTTTAAAGGACAACCTGACAGGATTACATGATGATCTTGAGATTGCGAGATCAGAATTTTATAAAGCTGTTGATAGTTCATGGCATATTGGCAATGAAAAGGCCCTTGAAGCTGTAAGTTCAACCAGCCGCAAACTGGCCAGAACTGCCCGGGAATGTGTGGATCAGCTTTATCCTTACTGCGGATTACAAGCGGCAAATCCCGAATCGGAGATCAACAAAACCTGGCGCGATATCCATACGGCGAGCCAGCATTCGCTGCTTACATTTTCGACTTAATAAATACTAGATAAAAGCTTTTAGCTTTAAGCATTCTGCTTTCAGCTTTTCATTAATTTTAAGTTGCCGTAACGCAAATATCACATTGAATTTTAATTGCTTTGTAGATATTTGCGCTTTCATAAAACTGATCACAGATGAAGCTAAAACATCTACTTTTAATACCTGTTGCCATTGCTTCGATAACCCTTTCGGCACAAACAAAAAAGAAAACCACAACAAAAACTACTGCTACCGTCCCTGCAACTGCTACTACCCTGCCCCGTCCAAAACTGGTAGTCGGTATCGTAGTAGACCAGATGCGCTGGGACTATTTATACCGCTATTATGATCGTTATTCTAGCGGCGGATTTAAACGTCTATTGAATGATGGCTTCACTTGCGAAAACACGCTGATCGACTATATACCTACAGTAACAGCCGCCGGGCATACCTGTATTTATACCGGCTCAGTCCCTGCTTTGCACGGCATTGCCGGGAATGATTTTATTATTCAGTCTACCGGGCAATCGCTTTATTGTACCCGTGATACCAACGTTAAGGCTGTTGGTTGCCCTCCGGCAGTGGAAGGGCAAAACTCACCGCGTAATTTGCTAACAAGCACTGTTACCGATGAACTACGTTTGGCAACCAATTTCCGGTCAAAGGTGATCGGCATTGCTTTGAAGGATCGCGGTGGCATTTTACCCGCAGGTCATACTGCCAATGCTGCCTACTGGTATGAAGATAAATCAGGCAACTGGATAACCAGTACCTATTACATGAACGATCTGCCGCAATGGGTGAAGGATTTTAATGATCAGAAACTGCCTGAAACCTATTTAAAGCAAGACTGGGTACCAGCCTATCCAATGGATTCCTACGTGCAAAGTACAGCCGACATCAACCGTTATGAAGGCAAGTTTAAAGGAACCGATACGCCAAGTCTGCCTGTAAAAACATCGGCTTTGTATAAAAATAATTTAGGACTGGTCAGATCAACGCCTTATGGCAATACTTTAACGCTGGATATAGCAATAGCTGCAATCAATGGTGAAAAACTAGGCCAGGGCGATGTAACTGATTTCCTTGCGGTGAGCTTTTCGTCTACCGACTATGTTGGTCACCAATTCGGACCAAATTCTATTGAGATGGAAGATACTTATTTGAAGCTCGACCGCGATTTTGCTTCATTCTTTACCTTCCTGGACGCCAAATTGGGTAAAGGTAACTACACGGTATTCCTAACTGCTGACCACGGTGCGGCACATAATCCGAATTTCTTATTGGATCATAATATTCCTGCTGGCATGTGGGATGGCAATGCTGTAAAAACAGCTTTGAACAAGGCTTTATTGGAGAAATATAAGGTTGAAAATTTGGTGCTGAGCTTTGGTAATTACCAGGTTAACCTGAACAACGCTTCTATCAAATATGCAAGGCTCGATGAAGAAGCTATCAAAAAAGATTGCATCGAATTTTTAAGCAAGCAGGAAGGCGTTGCTTTTGCAATCGACATGGCCAAAGCGCGGACTGCCAATATCCCCGATGAATTACGCGAGCGTATCATCAATGGTTATAATGTAGAGCGTAGCGGCGTGATACAGATCATTCTGAAACCGGGATGGTTTGATGCTTACGCCAAAACAGGCACCACACATGGCACCTGGAACCCTTATGACGCACATATTCCGCTGGTATTTATGGGCTGGGGCATACCACACGGCCACCTGGTGCGCGAAACACACATGACCGATATCGCCGCAACAATCGCAGCCTTATTGCATATACAAGCTCCCAACGGAAGTATCGGCAAACCGATAACCGAGGCATTAAAATAATTTGTCTGAACCGCTGATTTATGTGATTATTGGATTGCGCTGATTTCAAGTGGAGTTAGCATATATAATGTTGACGGCTGTAACCATCTTTTGAAAAACTAATCTCTAATCACTGATTAACTAATCTCTAATCCCAAACTATTTGCTTAATTTTCGGTTGAAAACAACTAGTCAAAGATCACCAGTTAACTAATCACTCAAAAAAGTGTCCTCACATCACATCGTGCGCGAAAAACAGGAACCTGCATTGCTGGTACTTGGTTTGGACACCTTCCCGGCCGAGATGCTAGGACAATTGCTGGAGTGGAACCCGACAGTGATCACTACTAAAGAAACAGCTCAGCAACTGATCGACTTCGGTATTAAGATCGACTGGGTGATTACGGATAATCCGCATAGTAATATTCAATCAGACGTCAAGTTTATGCCGGTGGGTAATGACACTCCTGCCGAAGCGGCCTTAAAATACCTGGTTACGCATAACTATCCTGCGGTAAATGTTATTTGTGACGACCTGCAATTAAAAGACTATCTGTTTTTCGCTGATAAGATCAACCTGGTGATATTTCATAACGATCAGAAGATCTACCCCGTCAACTCGGGTTTTAGTAAATGGAAACCTGCCGGCGATAAGATTGAAATATTAACCCATCCGCATGAGGTTAGCTACAGCGGACTGGAATCATTGGGCAACCATCAATTCTCTACTATACACGATGGCTTTTTCAGTCTGCGGTTTGACGATGCGCCTTTTCTCTTTATAGCCGAAAAGATTTAACAACCCCTATCTTATAGTTTTGGCTAAAGCCAACTCATCTTAATTAGCGTACCGTTCCATAAATGGAACGGCAATGAATCCAGCAGGATCTCGTTTAATTTCTTTTGATGTTCATTGCCGTTTGGCTTTAGCCAACGGACAATCAATAATAAAAAAATGGCTTTAGCCTAATATCATCAAGCGCCTATTTAAATTGCCCCGATCATCCATCCTTCAACAGCTTTTTTGTTAAATCAAAATCATTGTTTCAGCTAAATCAAAAAGAATTCCAACTTGTTTATTATATTTACGTTTTACAAAAGTTGGGGTAATCACTTACTTATTGTAAAAGGCCACGTTTGCTGATTTTTTTAACTGACATATTAAACCTTTTATTTTAAACTTAGTCAAACATACAACTAAGCCAAACCCCAGCGCAGTTAATAAAAAGACAATCATTATTTAATCATGAAAAGGAAATATAAATACTTGTTTACCCTGGCTGTAAACGGCTTATTATGCTCGTTTATAGCGCTTTCTGCCGATGCTCAGCATAGAGGCGGCGGGGGTGGCTCTTCTTCATCCGGTGGTGGGGGTGGCTCTTCCAGTGGTAGTTCACGTCCTGCAAGTAGCAGCTCATCCAGTAGTGGCTCAAGCTTCAGGCCATCATCAAGCCCTTCAAGCAACGGTGGTTTTCATCCGTCAAGCAGTGTTGGTGTGGCGCGGCCGTCAGGCGGCGGTTTTCGCCCTTCAGTAAGCGGTGTTAGCAGACCGGGTATAAGCAACGGCAATTATGGCCGTCCGTCAGGAATTGGTTATGGCAGGCCGGGAGTTAATCCAAACAGCCGTGTTGCTATAGCACCTCAACGTTTTGCAACTCCGGGATACGGAATAGCAAATCCGGGTCATAGGGTGGGTATAGCAAATCCGGGCGCAACAGCCTATGGCGGTGCAACAACTGCGCGCAGCTATGTAGGAACCCGCGGATATATCGGCGAAGGTGGCCGTGCATCAGTAGGTGTTGGTGGCCGTGGTTTTTATGGCCCGTCTTACTGGAGAACCCGTGGCTACTACCACTACAACCATGGCTATTATGGCACTTACTATGCCCCGCGTTTAGGTTTCAGCATCGGATTCTTACCTTACGGATACTATCCTTTCTATTATGGAGATGCAGAGTTCTTCTACAGTGGTGGTCTGTTCTATCAATATGATAACAATGAGTACACTGTGGTAGAGCCACCAGTTGGTGCGGAAATAACTACTTTGCCATCAAATGCACAGTCAATTGTGATCAATGGTGAGCAGTATTATGAAGCCAATGGCGTTTATTATCAACCGATCACCAAAGACGATGGCAGTACCAGCTACCAGGTTGCAGGTAAAGATGGTGAGCTGAATACTAATAACCCTAATGGTGATATGGATCAGCAATTGCCACAGATCGGCGATATCGTTCAGTCCCTGCCTCCAAACTGCAGGAAGATCAGCCTGAACGGCGAAAAATATTTCGTATCCGAAGATGGTTACTACTACCAGGAAGCACGCGACAATAACAATCAAAAAGTTTATAAAATTGTCGGCACACCTGATGACGGTCCTGGCGACCAGCAGTAATCAAACGAAATAATATAAAAAAGGGATGAATTTCTTCATCCCTTTTTTATTGGCCTTAAGTGATCGCGATTAAAATCTGAGGATCAAATTAGGATCAGGAATATTCTTTAGGTACTCCTCTTTTTCTGAATAATAACCTACGCCCGGGTAATCGCCCCACTTCCCCTCTATATCAAACATTAATTGAAAATGAAGATGCGGGGGCCAATAACCATTCACTTCCTTGGTGCCAAATACAGCTATCTGTTTATTTTTGGCAATATGTTTTCCAACAGATAAATCAATCAGACTTTCACGATTCAGGTGCCCATAAAGTGAATGCAACGCCAATCCATCAAGATCATGTTGCAGAATGATAGTTGGACCATAATCACCAAAATGATCGTTATCTTGAAAACTGTGGACTACGCCATCCATCGGCGCATAAACCGGCGTACCGGCATCCGCCCAGATATCGACACCTAAGTGCAGCCGGCGGGGTTCTTCTTCCGTATTAAACAATTCGCTACGGGCATAAAGCGTACGGTGTTCCATATAACCACCGACACCGTAGCGGCAGTTATTTCCGGTTAGCTTAGCGTTTACCCAAGCACTGAATTTCTCGGTATCCAATACATCTTCCGGACTTAATTCGGTATTGGATGCTGTGAAATCAAAGGGAAAAAGGCGATCAGTTTCGGGATTGTAATCAACAACTTTGCCTATCCTGTTAGGATGGGTCATTATGTAGTTTGATAAAAGGATATGCTTATCCATTGATGATATCAGATATGCCGCCTGAACAATAGGAAGCTCCGATGGAGCTCAGATTCATTTTTTTATTTTCTATAAACAGGGAGTCCCTACGGGACTTCAAAGCAAAATAAAGCTCCATTGGAGCTGCCTGCTTGTAGAAAAAACAAAAGAGAAGATTTTGGCTCCGTAGGAGCCCCCTGATGACAGAAATGGCTTACGGTTGGCAGATTGGACATTAGACTTATCTTACTCCGTATCCGGCTGCCGTTCTTCTTTGTTGATCTTGTCGAAAATTTTATCCATCCGCTCAACATATTCGCTGGTATCATCAATAAAAAATTCGAGCTGAGGGATAATACGCGCCTGGTCTTTTATGCGGGCGCCCAGTTTGTAGCGAATCTCCGAAGCGTGCGCCTTGATGGTGTTCAATGCCAGTTTAGTGTCGCTGATATTAAAAAAGCTCAGGAAAACACGTGCGATCGCCAGATCTGGTGTCACCCTTACTTTGGTAATGGTGATCAATGTATTAGGCAAAAGATTTAAGCCTTCGCGCTGAAATATAGCTGCTAAATCCTGTTGTATTACTCCTGCAAATTTTTGCTGACGTTTCGATTCCATGTGTTTAAGCTGAAAGGTAAAAGCATAAAGCTAAAAGCTATATGCCGCAACTTTGTTTCATTTTTTTGAAAGCTTTGGGCTTTCTGCTTTAAGCTTTTCGCTCAAATTTACAATTCCTCTTTGATCTCTCCGAGTCTTTTAACACTTAATCGCGCACTAATTCCGGATGCAATTGCAGCTATAATGCCTACGGTTAAAAATACCAATATAAAGTCTGTGAACTTCAGTGCGACGGGATACGCATCAATCGCAGTAAGGTTATCGCCAAATTTTATAAAGCCGAATTGTTCCTGCAAAATACAGAAGATCAAACCTACTGCCATTCCCAGGATACAGCCTACAGCCGATATCATCATCCCTTCAAAAAAGAAAATGCCCTGTATTAATTTCTTGTCAGCACCCAGGCTGGTTAATATGGCGATATCTTTCTGTTTATCGATCACCAGCATAGTCAGCGAGCCAATAATATTAAATGCTGCTATTATGAGCACAAAAACCAGTATCATGAAAATAAACCAGCGCTCATAATTTAAAGTTTTGTAGAGATCGGCGTTTTGCTCGAAGCGGTTTTTAACGGTGAATTGCTCCCCTATCTTATCTTTTATATCCTCTTGAGCCGATTGGAGATTGGTGCTCTTTTTATAGTTGAGGTCGATATGTGAAATGTTGGTGGGCTCATTCAGCAGGTCGCGCATAAAGTCAATGGGCGTGATGATCAATCCATTAAAGTCCTGCTGAATATTGAATATACCTGACGGGTAAATATACCGCACTTCAAAAGCGCTCAGCGGGTCAGCTCCGCTGGATGCATTCCTTCGTGGCGAATAGATCTGCAACGGTGAAAGTTCATCGTTAATATTAACAGACAATTTGCCCTGTACGGTCGCTCCTATCACCGCGTAACTATGGCCTTGGGCTTTAAGCGTAAATGAACCTTTTTCGACGGTGCTATCTAGTTGTTTGTTATTCAGAAACTGATCGCTTACGCCCATCACCGTACCGATAAATTGGCCTGTAGCGCCGTATCGGACCAGTGCTTTTTCTTCCAGCACTTCGGTATAGGAAAACAGCTTTGAATCCTTCTGCAAGGTTTTAAAATAGGCCGTATTCGGATTAAATGTTTTGCCTTGTTTAGGTTCGATCCTGATCTCCGGAGTAAAATTGCTGTACAGGTTCAGGATAACCTTTTCGAACCCATTAAACACCGAAAGAATGATTACCAAGGCGGCGCTGCCAACAAACACTCCCAGCATAGACACCCCGGAGATGATATTGATGGCATGCATCTTCTTCCTCGAAAAAAGGTACCGCTTGGCTATGTAGATCGAAGTATTCACTTTGGGGTTGTACGTTTGACGTATTACGTGGTACGTTTTATTTCTGCTAAAACTACATAAAACGTATCACTTAAAATAGGTTGTATTTCCAGACGCGAGCTTATTTTGTTTGCTAAAACTACGTATAACGTAACACGTCAAACGTATAACCTAAAAAAACGGGTTATGCTTTTTCTCGAAGCCGATTGTCGTTTCGGGACCGTGGCCGGGATAAACTACGCAGTCTTCCGGTAAGGTAAATAGTTTTTCCTTGATGTTGGTGATTAACTGGTCATAGTTTCCGCCGGGCAAATCGGTACGGCCTATGCTACCACGGAATAGCACATCACCCCCAACCAATATATTAGCAGCCTCGTCATAAAAACAAAGATGCGCGGGCGAGTGACCGGGCGCGAAGATCAATTGTAATTCGGTATTGCCAAAAGAAACCGACCCTGTCTCAGGCAGATAATGATCCGGCAATGGAGATAGCTCATACTGAAAACCCATTTGCGGCGCATAAGCCGGAACTGAGGCTAACACATAAGATTCACCTTCATTAAATTGGGGCTTTAACCCGTACTGATCAAATATGAATTTATTGCCCAGCACATGATCGATATGGCAATGGGTGTTGAGCAATAGAACAGGTTTTAACTGATTATCCCTGATGAAATTCACTACTGCATTCTGCTCAGCAGCAGTATACATTCCTGGATCGATGATCGCGCATTCACGGGTTTCATCAAATAAAATATAGGTATTCTCCTGATAAGGATTATTTACGAATGCTCTGATTTTAGACATGAAGCAAAGGTAGCTAAAGTCGCATTCAAATCACTTCCACTGAAACGTTTTGATCATCGTATCAATATCTTTCTTTACAAATTTCAATACCGGTTGTATGGAATCCAGGCGCGGGGTATTATTGAAATAAAGTGCACCACGCATATAGTTTTTTGCACTGTCGGTAATAAAGAACTGTATGGATGATGCTGCGTTACCATCAATGGTATAATAGATACCATAAACCTTTCTCTCATCATTGTGGATAATGGCCTGGTCGATCGAGGTCGCTTTTACTGAATGTTTAAAGGCAAAATTGCGGGCATCTTCAGTCAATTCGTCAAATACTTTTTTGGAGGTGATGCTCTCATAACTCAGGTGAAGTGTACCGTTAAACTGCGGGAATTGCATGTTCAACAAATATTTCATATTAGACAGCTTCTTATCCTTTCTTTCGGGAGCAACATTGGTATCCTTCTCTATCACCGCATATTTTGGGTAAATAAAAGTAAACGGGTACTGACTGTTGTATTGCTGGTACGCCTTTTCAGGAAAAATGATACGGAAGTACCCCCGTGGCTTCGGCGAATAATCGTGGTTGCCATTACAGGCAGCCATTAACAGCAAAGCAGGCAGGAGCCATACTAATTTTTTCATGGATATATTTTTTTTGAATTCCATATCTCCCAGGATCTTTCAGCCTGCAATACTAACATTTCATATCCATTTTTTGTAGTAGCACCCATTTCGGCACCTTTTTTCAAAAATAAGGTTTCTTCGGGGTTATAGATCAGATCGTAAAGCAAATGCTCATCTGTAATAGCTTCGTACCTTATCGGTGGGCATTCATCCACATTTGGCGACGTGCCGACAGGCGTTGTATTGATGATAAGCTTATGCTGTTTGATATGATGCGGTTTTAGGTCATCAAATAAAATATGCCCCGGCGCTGGTTTACGGGTAACCATTTTAAAATTAATGCCCAGGTTATCCAGCGCACATTTAACCGCTTTGGCTGCACCGCCGTCTCCCAGGATCAGCGCTTCATCGTGTTGACGCTTTAATAAAGGTTTTAATGAATGCTCAAACCCATAAATATCAGTATTAAAGCCCTCCAGCCGGAAATCATGACCTTTTATGCCAATTTCTCCGGTAAAGGCTGCCGTAACCGGACTTTCAGCAGTAATGCGGATACAATTCACAGCGCCTGCAGTGCGGGCGTCGTGTTCTATCCAGTCGAGGTATTTAAGCACCTGAATTTTATACGGAACGGTCACATTCAATCCGCACAGGTCGGGGTGACTTTCCAATAAAGCAGGTAACCCTGTAATGTGCTCTATAGGGAAAAGCTCGTATTTGCTGTCGGTTATGCCTTCGTTTTCGAATTTTGCAGTAAAGAATTTTTTTGAAAAGGAATGAGAAAGCGGAAAGCCAATTAACCCGTAAAGTTTCATTTTCGGATATGAGATTTGAGTATTGAGATATGAGATACTTTAATGTTGTAATATTAATAAGAAAGAGCGGATTTTTATAGTGCACGCCAAATTAAGACGGTTATTCTTTCCTTCCCGCTATCATCATATGAGGGCTCAATGAAAGCAATCCCGGATCATTTTCGGTAGCTTTTGTCAGTTCCATTATCTTTTCCTTTTTCTTTGCATCAGAGCGTGTTTCGAAATAGTTTTTATCCATCCAGATCAGGCCCTCAACTGCATAGATATCAAGATGAGTTAAACCTGCTTCTTCAAATTCAGCCTTCAATCGTTCAGGCCGGTGAAAGTAGGCTGAGGGCAATACGCCCGGCATACTTTTAGGCGGCGTATGGATACCGGTTTTCAATTCTTCCATGCACATATCAAATATCTCGGGCGCATGAATAAATCCGTTCAGAAAAGCAGCAATAGTAGACGCTGTGTGATTGATAGCAAATCCCAGTATAACGCCCTTCTGTTTCAAAACTCTTTTTGCTTCTGCTATTGCTCGGATACGATCAGCCTTTAATTGCAGATGGTATAATGGTCCGTGCAGTATTATCACATCAGCCGAGTTATCAGCCAACTCCAGCTTCTGCGCTTCTCCTAATACACTTTTAAATGGCTTCTTTGCTTTGGCCGATCGCTTATTGGCCTGACGGATATGCTTTTCAACCGGTTCTATCAATATCACCTCATGACCTACCCCGGCTAACCACTCGGAATAAATTCCGGGGCCACCGCCCACATCTATGATCGTTCCTTTTTTGGGTAGATAGCGACTAATGAGCTCTTTATTGCGCTCAAACTCCAATGGACCAAGACCTAATTGCAGCCTGCCTTCTTCGGAAGTGTTGGAATAAAAATCGTCTATATCGGGGTTGATGAGTTTAGATGCGGCCATAATAAAACAATAGCCGAATATAGCCTTTTTCTGGTTTCAGTTTGTAACTGAAATCACGGATGACGTCAGTTTTAAACTGACTTTTATCAATAGGCTTCAGTTATAAACTGAAGCCAGTCTTAACAAAAAAGGCCCTCAGAAAATCAATCCGAAGGCCTCGCTAACATATGCAGATGTATTTATAGGTTCAAAAAATGATCGAAAGTATCACTGCGGATACCTAAACGAAGTGTCTCCAGCGGGATCACTTCTGCAGGGGCTATATTACCTAAATTCACATTTGCTCCTATCAACTTAATAAACCACACCTGCTGCGCTTTTTGCGGGGCTTCCCAAATAATTTTTTCTTCGGGTATCTGGGTCAATATCTCATCTACCAAACCCTGTCTTACTTCTCCCGAATCGCGATAGATACCTACGTTACCACTTTCGCGTGCCTCGGCTATTACCTTCCACGATCCTGCCTGGATTTCGGCATCCATCAATTTGATCCACTTATAAGGAGCAAATATCTTGGTCACATCCTTGGAGCCTACTTCTGATATCACTGTTACCTGTTCGCTCAGTTTGCGGATATAATCGCATTTTTCTTCGTGTTCTATTTCGATCGAACCATCCGATACTTCAGCATGCTCCATCTGGTATCTGTCCAGTGTCCGGCGATAGTCATCGAACTGGTTGCGGATCACGAATGCCTCAAACAAAGTACCGCCAAAGTAAACCGGTATGCCGGCATCACGATATAGTTTCAGCTTTTCATCCAGGTTTGGGGTAACAAACGATGTTGCCCAGCCCAATTTCACAATGTCCGTATACGGACCGCCTACTTCTATAAAATCCTCGACCTGACGCAAACTTAACCCCTTATCCATCACCATCGTAATGCCACTGTTTCGGGGTTTAACAGTGCGTTCCGGAATATTGTTTAAAGGGTAATTCATCATTATTTATTTTAGTTATAGACTATAACAAAAAGTTCTAATGCCGCAAAGGTCAGAATAAATGTGCAGATGTGCAAATATGCGGATGTGCGAATTGTTTAGGAAACGGATTTTTTACAAAGGAATGTGGATGTGCAGATATGAGGATATGCAGATGTGCAAATTAGTAGAAGGCTATAATAAATAAAAAATGCAGATGAAGAATGGCAATTTTAAATCTGCACATTCGCACATCTGCATATTTGCACATCAAATCACTTGCAGTATCTGTTGATGATATCCAATATCACCTTGTTTTTTTGCAACTGCGGCAGATAATCAAAAAGTATGTAATGTTTTTCCGGATCTGAAGCTAGTGCCAGTTCCAGGAAATTCAACGCTTCTTTGTAGTTGCCTGAAGCGAATAAGTAAGCCACCATGCGATAATATAATTCTGCTGCATCCGGGTTGTTCTTTATCGCCTGCGACATTACTTCGATAGCCTCGGTAAGTTTGCTTTGCTCATACAAAACTGAGGAGTAGTCCAGCCAGGCATCTACATCGATCGGATTCAACTCAACCACCTTTTCGTAAGCCTGCTCTGCTTCGGCAATATGCCCGAGTTTGTATTCTGCATCGGCAATAGCAAACCAGTAGTCGGCATTAGCAATGTCCAGATCTAGGGCTTTTTTGTAGAAATGTAAGGCTTCAAAATAGCGTTCCTCAAAATCGAGCGTCACGCCTATGCCAAACCACGCATCAGCCAGTTTGGAGTCCATTTTAACAGCCTTTTTGTAGAAAGCCCGTGCATCATCCATCTGCTCCAGCTTTTCGTAGCATTCGCCAATGGCGCAATAGGTATCTGCATTAGGCTGCTCGTATTCGAAAGTCTGACGGTATACTTCTATCGCTTCTGCATATTTCTCCAGGTTTACCAAAGCATTACCCTTATTGAAATAAGCCGATGCAAAGCTGTCCTTGATCAATATGGCATAGTCGTAGGCATCAATTGCTTTCTCAAACAAGCTGAGCTTGGTGTAGGCATTTCCTAAGTTATACCAGGCAGCGTAGCTGTAGGGCTCGCTATCAATGTACTGCATGTAGAATTGCACACTTTCCTCCTGGTTGTCCATCACGTCATAGCAAAAAGCCAGTTCGTAAAGGGCATCCTGGTTTTCCATATTCTGTTGCAAACATTGCTTCAGGTAACTGATGGCTGTTTCATAGTCGCCCATGTTTTGGTACACATAAGCCAGATGCAGCAAAATTTCGTCGGTTTCGTCAGCAAGCTCGAGGGCCTTTTCATAATTCTCCAATGCTTCCGAATAGCGCTCCATGCTTTCGTACAGATTGCCGCGGATCAGATAAATGTCCGCATCCGAAGCTTCGAGCATAGCGGCTTTCTCCAGCGACACAAAGGCATCGCTGACACGGTTAGTGACAACAAAAAGTTGGGCTTGCTTAATTAAAAATACGGCTGCAAATGGATGTTGGTTACATGCGTACTCTACCACTTGCAGGGCCTTAGCCGGGTCATTCTTTTCGATGTAGTAGTCGATAATGTTTTCAAACGCCTGCGCATCAAAAAAATACTGGTCATGATTACGAATCATTTCTTCGTAACGCTCCACTGAGAACTTGGGGTCCTCAGTGAATCCAAATTCAAATTCTTCTTCCATTCAATATATTTTTAAGAACGCCAGCTGCCATTGATCTTCCCGACGTCATCGGGGTTTTAGGTCTAATTAGCCTTTGCTGAGATCAAATTACGATTAGTAACCATCCTTAGTTATATCAAGTTTTCAACATTCAAACATTCTTAACAAGGCCCATTACAACTGCCTGATAGTAAATGAAAAACATTTTTAGCGCTGTTAGCCTGGCAAAAGATGAGTGAAATAAATTGCCCTAAAGATTTTACCTTTGACAAATTTACGATTTATGAGCCTTAATATTTCAGAGATCCTTAATCATTTACATATCAACGACAATAATGATGCCTATAGTACAGGCAGTCAATGGGGTAGCAGCGCAGGCGCTGATGTGAAGGTAATTACCTCACCTGTGGATGGTAAAAAGATAGCTTCGGTGAAGCTGGCTACGGAAGACGACTATAATAAAGTAATTGCAAAAGCAAGCGAAGCATTTAAAAAATGGCGTAGCATACCTGCCCCAAAACGTGGTGAAATTGTACGCCAGATAGGCGAAGCTTTGCGTGCCAAAAAACAGGAATTGGGTGCATTGGTATCCTACGAGATGGGAAAAAGTTTGCAGGAGGGTTATGGTGAAGTGCAGGAGATGATAGACATCTGCGATTTCGCTGTAGGCTTAAGCAGACAACTATATGGCCTCACTATGCAATCGGAACGTGCCGAGCACCGAATGTATGAGCAGTATCATCCGCTGGGCATTGTGGGTATTATATCGGCCTTCAACTTCCCGGTAGCAGTTTGGAGCTGGAACGCTATGCTGGCCTGGGTTTGCGGCGATGTGTGCGTTTGGAAGCCATCTGAAAAAACACCTTTAACGGCTATTGCCTGTCAGCACATTGCGCAGGAAGTATTTGCGAAGAATGATGTGCCTGAAGGGGTATCCTGCCTTGTCATCGGCGACAGGGTAGTTGGTGAATTAATGTCGAATGATGCACGTGTTCCCCTGGTTTCGGCTACAGGCTCAACCCGCATGGGTAAGGCTGTAGGTGCTGCAGTCGGTGCACGCTTAGGCAGAAGCTTGCTGGAACTTGGTGGAAACAATGCCATCATCGTAAGTCAACATGCTGATCTGGATACAGTGCTGATTGGTGCCGTATTTGGCGCTGTGGGTACTGCCGGTCAGCGTTGTACTTCTACGCGCAGGTTGATCATTCATGAGAGTGTTTACGATCAGTTCAAACAAAAAATTGTAAAAGCTTACGGACAGGTGCGTATCGGCAACCCACTGGATCAAAATAATCATATGGGACCGCTGATTGATACAGACGCTGTAAAACTATACCTGGATGCCATTGAAAAATGTAAAGTCGAAGGCGGAAAGTTTGTTGTTGAAGGCGGAAAGCTGGAAGGCGGTGATTATGCATCAGGTTGTTATGTAAAGCCTTGCATCGCCGAAGTGGAAAATCACTATAAAATAGTTCAGCACGAAACCTTTGCGCCTATACTATATTTAATAAAATACAGTTCATTAGAGGATGCAATCGAAATGCAAAATGCAGTTCCTCAGGGGCTTTCGTCGGCCATTATGACTAATAATTTGCGCGAGGCAGAACAATTTTTATCATTTGCTGGTTCTGACTGTGGCATTGCCAATGTAAATATCGGAACATCCGGCGCAGAAATAGGCGGCGCATTTGGCGGTGAGAAGGAAACAGGCGGAGGTCGCGAATCAGGTTCGGATGCATGGAAAGTTTATATGAGAAGGCAAACCAACACGATCAATTATTCAACTAAATTACCACTGGCACAAGGCATTAAATTCGACCTATAGCTTATATACTTAATAAAATAGATGCGTATACCCCAAAGATTCCTGATAAGCTGCACGTTATTAGCTTGTTTATTTACTGGTTTTACTAGTCCGGCACAAACATTACCACCGTCTCAACCCGATCCGCCAAAGGATTGGCATATGCTCGACCCGAAAACTGACGGCTATTTTGGTATCAGCCTAAAACAGGCTTACCAGTTCGTTAATGGGCAGAAAAGCAAGCCTGTGATAGTCGGTATTATCGACAGTGGGGCAGATACATTGCAAAAAGACCTGCAAGGCGTTTTATGGACCAACCCCAAAGAAAAGGCAGGAAACGGAAAAGATGACGACCACAATGGTTATGTAGATGATATCCATGGATGGGATTTCCTGGGAGGTGCAGGTGGCAAATGCGATTTTAACGAAACTGAAGAAGAAGTAAGAGAATATCAACGCCTGAAAGAAAAATATCTGCCTTTAACCGAATCAACAGCAACTGATAAAAAAGAGTTTGCCTATTGGACGAAAGTAAAAATGGAGTACGACTCCACGGTTACCAAAGCGAGAAACGAAAGCAACCAGTTATCCCCTATCCTGAACGCATTGGTTGAAACCAGCGGCTATGTAAGGCATGCTCTGAACCTGAAATCAAACCAGACCTTTACCAAGGCTGATGTCGAACGCATGCAGGCAGCGAATGACACACTCGCCGAGGTGAAAAACCTGTGGATGATCGCTTTCAGCGAGGATGTATCAACGAGTACCAACGTGAAAGTCCTGAAAGAGTTGAGCGAATATATGACCAAGCTTAACAACTCGCTAAACCCTGATCTGGATGCACGTAAACGCATAGTCGGCGATGATCCGGATGTGCTAGACCACAAACCGTATGGCAATAATAAACTGAAGTTTAGTGATGCATCACATGGTACGGGGGTGGCTGGTCTTGTCGGTGCTGTACGCAATAATAGCTATGGTATTGATGGCGTCGCCGATAATGTGAAGCTAATGATCATCAAGGCAGTTCCCAATGGTGACGAGTATGATAAAGACGAAGTTAACGCGATTCATTACGCAGTCGACAATGGCGCAAGGGTCATCAATATGAGCTTTGGGAAGAAAATATCCCCGCATAAAGATTGGCTGGATGCGGCATTCAAATATGCTGCAGACCATGATGTATTATTAGTGCAAGCTGCAGGTAATGATAACCAGGATGTAGATGTAAAACCCGATTACCCGAACGATACTTTTGCTGATGGCTCAGTTACCGATATGGATAATGTAATAAACGTTGGCGCATCAGGATTGAAACAGGGCGATAGCCTTGCCGCTAGCTTCAGTAATTACGGACAAAAGAATGTTGACGTATTTGCACCAGGCGTAAAGGTGACGTCGATAGATAGCGATGCTGAAACTATTACCGAAGATGGCACCAGCTTTTCGGCACCAATTGTTACTGGTATTGCCTCGCTGATAATGGAATATTATCCTACGCTGAGTGCTAAACAAGTAAAACAGGCCATTATGGAATCGGCTACTCCGCTAAAAGGTATGATGGTTTTAAAGCCAGGAACTAAAGAAAAGGTAGACTTTACCACACTTTGCAAAACCGGAGGCATCGTGAATGCACGGCTGGCGCTGGAGATCGCGTCTAAAATGAAGGGGGAGCGGAAGTAATTGATAAAATTGGGTGTTACATGTAACAGGTGTAACACTATGTAACACCCGCAATAGTTAAAATTATTAACCGAAAATAATTTGTCTAAACGATTTCATTCGAAATTAAAAGCCACCTACAAATTTTTTTATTTAAATTATTAGAAAACATCCCTTTAGGCTGGTAAGATCAAACATTAGTCACCAATAATTTGCTAAATTCAATAGCAATATTTAAGTTTGTTAAAAAAGGGTCAAATTAAAAATGACAAACCTAAAAATGACAAGCTTTGGTGACTTCATAAAAAAGGAAAGAGAAAAACAGGGCTGGACACAAACAGATTTTGGTGCAAAAATCGGGATAAACTCTAGTGCAGTAAGTCGAATTGAACATGGCACTAAACAAATAAGCAATAATAAATTACCAACACTTTCAACTTTGTTTTCCATTGAATTAAGCAAAATTAAGGAACTGTATTTTGCTGATAAATTCGCTAGGGAAGCTTATGAATTCGATTGCCCTAATACGGTATTTGCAGTAGCAGAAGAGGAAGTCCGATATTTAAGAAATAAAAATGCGAAGCAAAGTAAAATGAGTTTTTAACAGATCTATCTATGCTATTCAAAGACCTTATACAAAAACTCGGATTCGAGCCTAAAGAGAATACATCTGGTGTATTTCATAAGAAATATTCCAGATGCGATAACTACTGCATTGAAATTGACATAGAAAACGAAAAGCTTAATTATGGTAATTTAATAATAGCCGGAGCACAAACCACATTAAATTTTTCGCAAGCTGAGAATTGGGTAGTATTGGAATGTGTAAACAGGCTTTTAGAAAAAGGATACAAACCTGAAAATATTACACTTGAAAAAGTATACCCTGCTGGTCACGGATTTTCGGGAAGATTGGATATTTGCGTGACCCATGATGATGGTTCAGAATACTTATTAATCGAATGCAAAACTTACGGTAAGGAGTTTGATAAAGCAGTTAATAGGTTAAACAAAGATGGGGGACAATTATTTACCTACTTCAAATTCAGCAATAAAGCTGATATTATAATGCTATATGCTTCGGAATTAAATTCTAACAGCATTATTTATAAAAATCAGATTATAAAAATTGAAGATGATTACAGAACAGGTGATGTAAAAGATTTTTATGATAAGTGGAATAAATTAACAAAAGACAATGGTGTTTTTGATTCTTGGGTAAACCCTTATCAATTTGTCAGCAAGGCATTGACGCCAAAGTTATTGCAGCCGATTAAGCAAGAAGACAGCAGTTTCATCTTCAATAGATTTTTAGAAATACTGCGTCACAACGTAGTATCCGACAAGCCCAACGCATTCAATAAAATTTTTACACTTTTTCTATGTAAAATTTACGATGAGAAGTTTAATGAGGAAACTGAAAATGAGTTGGGCTTTCAATGGTTAGAAGGTATTGATGATGATGTTAGTTTTCAATTAAGGCTGACAGATCTATACAAAGATGGGATGCGGGAATTTCTAGAGAAAAAAGTAACTGATTTCTCTGAAGCGGAATTTGAAAATAAATTCAAAAATCTTGATGATAGCGTAAAAAGCGCTCTGCTGACCGAATTCAAGAAAATCCGGTTAGAAAAAAATAATGAATTTGCTATAAAAGAGGTATACGATGAGAAATCATTTAAAGAAAATGCTAAGGTTGTAAAAGAGGTAGTTGAGTTATTGCAGGGTTATAAAATTCGATATACAAAAAAGCAGCAATATCTTTCAGATTTTTTTGAACTATTATTAACCACGGGATTAAAACAAGAATCCGGACAGTTCTTTACCCCCGTGCCTATTGCTCAATTCATTATAAAAAGTTTGCCGATTGACTTAATTGTTGAAGAAAAATTGCAAAAGGGGGAGACAAATAATTTACTCCCTTTTGTGATGGATTATGCAGCTGGAAGTGGTCATTTTCTAACCGAAGCCATGCACGAAATACAACGGCTGATTGATCAGAAGGATGATAAAAAATATAGCCCAAGTACTGCTAAAAAAATAAGGAATTGGAAGGATGATCATTTTGCCTGGGCATTGGATCATGTATATGGTATAGAAAAAGATTATCGTCTTGTTAAGGTGGGCAAAGTAGGGTGCTACTTACATGGCGATGGCCTGGCAAATGTGTTACATACTGACGGATTGGCCAATTTTCATCATCTTGATTATAAAGTGAGATTAAAACATACTGATAAAGATTTCCCACAAGATAATAAGCAGTTTGATATCCTGGTTTCAAATCCACCATATTCAGTCTCTGCGTTTAAAAATGCAGCACGCGAATATTACCGTGAAAAGGACTTTTCGCTTTATGAAAGATTGACAGACAACAGTTCTGAAATTGAATGCTTGTTTATTGAGCGCACAAAGCAACTACTCAAAGATGGCGGCGTTGCCGGGATTATTTTACCAAGTTCGATTCTAAGTAATACAGGAATTTATTCTAAAGCAAGAGAAATTATCCTGCAATACTTTGACATTGTAGCTATAGCAGAACTGGGTTCAAATACTTTCATGGCGACAGGTACCAATACTGTTACGTTGTTTTTGAGAAGAAGAAACAACTATGACAGTATAAACCTGAAAGCAGCAGTTGAAAAGTTTTTTACCAATCTCAAAGATGTTACTTTAAACGGAATTGAAAAACCTGTTAGCAAATACGTACAATATGTTTGGGAAAGTATTTCGTTTGAAGACTATATCACACTACTGAAAAAAGCACCAAACAAAGCAGTTGAGGAACACGAAATATTCATTGAATATAAAAAGAAGATAAAAGCAAGAAACGACAAAGAATTTTGGGATATAGTTCTTGAAAAAGAAAATGAAAAATTATACTACTTCATCTTAGTATTACCGCAAAAAGTTGTGTTGGTAAAAAGTGGGGAGAAGGATGAAGAAAAACGTTTCTTGGGTTATGAGTTTAGTAATAGAAGAGGTAACGAGGGCATTCATGCTATAAAAAGAGGGAAAAGTATAGAAGATTGCACATCGCTTTTTGATCCCGAAATTTTCGATAATTCAACTAAAGCTAGTACCTATGTTTATAAGGCCTTTAATGGGAATTTTGACTTCTCTATAGACGAATCCCTTGAAAAAAACATATACCGCCATAATTTGGTAGATATGGTAGCTTTTGACAGGGTAGAGTTTGAGAAAAGCATTACTCTTTCTGTAAAAAAAAAAATAAACATTGAGAGTAAGTACGATCAAGTTAAGTTAGAGCACCTTAATACCTTATTGAAGAGGGGTAAATCAACCAAATATGGTAACTCTGGAATACAAGTTATCAAATCCGGCCAGGCAAGGGGTTATAAAGATTTTGATTTCGGAGAAAAACATTTTACCGAAGACAATTTTCAGCTGGATGATCGAAAATTAGAGAAAGGAGATATTTTAATTAATTCTTCTGGTGTTGGTACTGCCGGAAGAGTTACATTATTTGATTTAGATGGAACATTTGTTGTCGATAGTCATATTACCATTTTAAGACCTAATAATTTTTTAGTCCTTCCTGATTTCATATTATTATGCTTGGCTTTAATTGGATTTAAAAATATAGAAGCTATGGCTTTAGGCCAAAGTGGCCAAATTGAGTTGACAATTCCCACCATAGAAAATATCAAAATACCTTTGCCGCCATTAGGCGTGCAAGAAAAGATTGTTTCTGAAATAACGCTATTAGATGCGGAAAGTCTAAAGGCAAAAAACACTCTTGAAGAACTAAAGAAATAAATAAAGAAAATCTACATTAGTTATAAGATTAAATATCAAGCAGTATCATTATCAAATGAAATTGAAATCATTGGTGGTGGAACCCCAAGCACTAGCAACCCAGAATATTGGGATGGCACAATTCCATGGTTATCCATTGTCGATTTCAAAGGAGAGAATCGTTTTGTTGAGACTACAGAAAAATGTATAACTGAACAAGGCTTGAAAAATAGCAGCACTAAATATTTAGAAGCTGGTGATATAATAATTTCTGCCCGTGGTACAGTAGGAGCATTGGCACAATTAAAAATTCCAATGACATTTAATCAATCATGTTATGGCATAAAGTCTAAGGCAAATTTACTATCAAGTTATTTATATTTTGCTTTAAAGTTTGAAATTGAACAATTCAAATTAAATGCCTATGGAACAATTTTCGACAGTATTACAACAAAAACTTTCGATTTGATTAAAATTCCGCTTCCCTCAATTGACATCCAGAAACAAATGGTTGCGCAAATAGAAGCTATCGAAACTAAAATGGCCGAGTTGGAAAAAGAAATTGCCGCCATCCCCCAAAAGAAAGAATTGGTGCTAAAAAAATATCTCAATTAATTAATGAAGACAGGTACAAATGCCTCTTTCGCATGCTTATGTAAAAAACTTGTCCAGCTCGTTACCCCAATTGCAATTAACACATTAGTGATTATATTTGCGTTCGCAAAAATTCATTTAAAATAATAATGAGAGAAATACAATTCAGAGAAGCGCTTCGTGAAGCTATGAGCGAAGAGATGCGCAAGGACGATAAAATATACCTGATGGGTGAGGAAGTGGCCGAGTATAACGGTGCATATAAAGTAAGCCAGGGTATGCTGGATGAATTTGGCGCCAAGCGCGTTATTGACACCCCGATCTCTGAATTAGGCTTTGCCGGTATCGGCATCGGTTCAGCAATGAACGGTCTGCGCCCGATCATCGAGTTCATGACCTTCAACTTCTCGCTGGTAGCTATCGACCAGATCATCAACGGCGCCGCCAAGATCATGTCGATGAGTGGTGGCCAGTTCTCGGTGCCTATTGTGTTCCGCGGCCCTACCGGTAATGCAGGTATGCTGAGCTCTCAGCATAGCCAGTGTTTTGAAAACTGGTATGCTAACTGTCCGGGCCTGAAAGTGGTTGTTCCATCAAATCCGTACGATGCGAAAGGTTTATTAAAATCTTCTATTCTTGATCCGGATCCGGTTATCTTCATGGAATCAGAATTGATGTATGGCGATAAAGGCGAAGTTCCTGAAGAAACTTATTATATCCCGCTTGGTAAAGCAAACGTAACCAAAGAAGGTAGCGATGTTACCCTGGTTGGTTTCGGCAAGATCATGAAAGTTGTTAATGCTGCTGCTGCTGAACTGGAAAAAGAAGGCATCCATGCTGAAGTGATCGACCTGCGCACTGTACGCCCTATCGATTATGATACGGTAATCAACTCCGTTAAGAAAACAAACCGTTTGGTGCTGATCGAAGAAAGCTGGCCATTAGGTTCTATCGCTACTGAAGTTGCCTTCAAAGTACAAAAAGATGCGTTTGATTATTTGGATGCTCCTATCCTGCGCATTATGGGCGGCGACGTTCCGCTTCCTTATGCACCTACTTTGATACAGGAATACCTGCCAAATGCAGAGCGCGTGATCAAAGCGGTAAAAGAAGTAATGTACGTTACGAAGTAATCTCCTAAAGGAGTTAATTGATATTAAGGCCCCGATGAAATAATCGGGGCTTTGTTTTTAAATAGTATTTTTGAATATGCGTTCACCAAAAACATTATTTATACTTATCATGGTCATCTTTGTCGGGATGATGATCGTGAATGTAAACAGCATTATTAGCGGTATTGAAGAGCATAATACCTCACGTATTGTGATAGCTTCGGCATCATCGGTTATTATGATCATACCTGTTGTGCTTATCCTGATCAGGCTGTCGAGGATAAAAAAGCAACAAAAAGATAACAAATAAAAATGCCCCTTACGGGGCATTTTCTTTATATGCTAACTTCTGTTAATTCGTAGCGCTCCACCCATCGCTCCAACCATTACCTCCGGCTTTGGTATCTTTTACCATTTTGTCATATTTAACTGCCTGTGCAGGAGTTAATACGGCTTTAATCTTTTTAACGGTAGCTTCGCGCAGCGGGCGTACAGCCACTACCATTTTATCGGTATTACCGTGCTCTTCTTTTTTGATCTTTTCAAATTTCTCAGACGATTCTTTGTAAATGGCCTGGATTTTTTCAGTCTGTTTATCATTCAATTTCAGCTCCTTCTGTAAGCCTTTGGCCTTTTCTTCCGGAGTGCCGACATTCGGGTGGGTTCCCTGGGCGCGTGCTGCCGTTATTCCAATAACCAAACAGCAGATTAACAAAATTTTCTTCATGGATCTTAAGGTTAAATATGATTTAAATATAGTTGATTATTTGGCTTATAGCTAACATATTACTTCAATAATTGTTTATTTATTTGCGGTTGCCGTCATAGGCATACACATCGGGATGCCGTCTTTATGTTTGAACGTTAATTTATTCAGATGCATTACCATCGCCTTATCATCTCCCTCCGTGATATGCAAAAACTGGTTAGGCGCTAAATTTTTAAAGTGCTGTACTGCTTGGCTGCCTGCCCATTTGATTTCGATATCATCTATCCATTTAGCCTGACCGATGCCGATCTCCTGCCTTAATGGTGATGAGCCGAAGCTACCACCTGAATTGACATCTTTATAAACGCTTCTTTTTACGCCATTTTCTGTAAACGTAATTTTAATATGGCTGCCTATAGCGCATTTGTTTGCTTTAACACCCTCCAGTTTTAAGCTGATCCAGTTGTTATTATTTTGTCCTGGGTTTACATATAGAGAACTATTATAAGAATCCCCCTTAAAAGCCCCGCCCATCTCTGCAAAAATATCCAGGATGCCAACATTTCTTAAATCGGCAAAGGCTACCCCATGTCCTTTCTGCAGATTGCCCGTGCGCGATGAAGTGGTCACATCCACGAATCGTTTACCATCTATATTCTTAAACAGCTTATTCGGTACCAGCGACTTGAAATCGGGGTTGCCTGTACCGAAATACATATCCGGGTAACCATCGTTATCGATATCACCAAAATTGGCGCCCATGCTATAAACCACTTTATCCAGGCCTACTTCATCGGTCACCTCTGTAAATGTGCCGTCATGATTATTGCGAAACAGGAATACGTTGCCCATTTTCGGGACAGGCTTTCCAAGACCTTCTGCTGCGGCAAAATAACCCAGCGGCTTATTCATACGGTTACTATAGTCGCTAACCATAACATCAGGCCAACCGTCGTTGTTATAATCAAAGAACCATGTGGTAAACGTGGGCTCCGTGTTTTTATCCAAACCAGCTTGTACAGAAACATCCTCGAATTGTACTTCCTTGCCTTGCTTACGCATATTTTTTAGCAAATATTTATTACCGTCCATGGTTGAAATAAATATGTCGGGCCAGCCATCGTTGTTATAATCAGCCGAAGTTACCCCTTTTACAAAAGCCGTTAGGTTGCAATGTGCGCTGTCGGTAAGATTAGTAAAGGTGCCATCGCCATTGTTGATATATAGTATACAGGTGTGCGTACCGCCAGCATCCATACCGCCGGAGTTTTCTGTGCCGATAAATACATCCAGGTAACCGTCGTTATTAAAATCCGCCCAGGTAGCAGCCTGTGTCGGGTGGAAGTAGAGCAGTCCGCTGGGTATTGTAACATCGGTAAAAGTACCATCCCCATTATTTCGTAACAGCGAGCAAGGCTGATTGCCAAAGCCTTCCGTATTCCAGGCACCTCTCAGAACAAAAATATCCAGGTTACCGTCGTTATTGAAATCTACCTGCTGAATGTTTAGTCCACCGGTTATTCCTTTCAATCCGCTTTGTTCGGTAACATCTGTGTAAGTTCCGTCTTTATTGCTCTGAAAATAATGCAGCGGATCGGCAAGGTCCCAGCCTGACGTAACGATATCCAGGTAACCGTCATTATTGAAATCATCTATGATAACGCCGCCAGCACGACCAAAAATATCCAGGCCAAGGTCGGCAGCCATATCTGTAAATGGCTTTACTTTATAGCCGTTATCCGCATCTAATCCTGGTATCAGGAACTCTTTAGGGACCGCTTTAGGATAAGTGCCTAAAGTCATAAAAGCTATGTTGAGTAGCCAGCGTGATGTGAGGTCGTTCGGTTCGGACTTGAGTATAGTTTCGTACACCTGGATAGCTTTCTGCGAACCCGTTTTAATACGGTGGACACCTCCGTCTTTTATCGGAAATATGCATGATGAGCCGTTATGATTGAGCATACAATTGCTCCGTTCGCCTAAGCGCATATAGGCAATGCCCATGTCGGGAAGTATATTGTTCATCCCATCAAAGTCCATCTTACTCATCAGTTTTTCATAGATATCGACTGCTTTTTGTTCCTGGCCTTCTTTTAACAATAAGGGGGCCTTTGCTTTTAGTGAATAAACATTCTGACTATTATTAGGCTGATTAAGCAGTGAGTCGATATAAGCCAGTTTAGGTTTAGCGTTAAAAGGGTTAGCCATATTGTTATTGCGTTTTTCTAACTGCCGCAACAGGCTAAGCATCTGTGCATGAGGTGAAGGTTCCGTATTGCGATAAGCTATAAAGCCAGTTATAGCAACCAAGACCGCTACCGAAATAAGGATTTTGGGTATATGTTTTCTAAGTTTCATTGTTGTAAGTGCTAATACATCAACTGCATCCGCTTGGAACGGATGAAGGATGATGCTAATAAATAATCTCTTGATTTTTCAGTTTGAGCTATCAAATCAGACAGCACGAATGCAGCAAGCGCATAGCTATCAACAGCGCTTAATTATATTACTGAAAATTGGATGGAGGATTAGCACTTAGGCGGTGGGGCCGGACTTGGGAGAGAGCATTTAACCAGGCCCGCATTAACACTTCCAATGGCATTGTTTATAACCATCACCGGGGAAGTAAAGCTGTATTTTACAGCATCAAGATTATAGTCGTTCAGAAAAATTTGTTTACCAAAAGGCACGTGATCTTTTTTCGCGTTAGGGATATCTGCTATGTTACGCGCATTAATAATGTTCTGGGTAATAAGTTTTGTCTTTTTATAATTAGGGATACATAACAGGTACATGGTATCCCTGGTCAGCTTAAGTTTAACATAGTTATAGCTGTTATCATGGAACTGTACTTGTCCGGCAACAGTTACATAGTCTTTCCAGTCTTCAACGGTGGGCATTTTTACCGGAATTTTTACGGATACCAGGTCGTCGAGACTATATTTATCCATGCTGATCTGCTCATTAAACAATTTATCAGAACGGTAAACGGAGTAGAAATATAAAGCCGTATGCCCATACAAGCTGTAAAGGTGCACCAGAAGTAGCGATATGGCTAATAATCTCTTCACGAAACGGCAAAAAACTGATACTATATTAGGTCGACAATTATCTAAAAATACAACCTTATTTCTAAATGTCAAGCAATCAGCCTATAAAACAAAAAATCCCGGTCATTATACATAACCGGGATTGCTAAGATTTTTTATAAATCGCTTATCTTTTTCTGCCAAATATTTTCAGCAGGAATAAGAACAGGTTCACGAAATCAAGATAAAGCGTTAAGCCCCCCATTAAAGCCATTTTCTTGGCTGATGCATCGCCATACTCTAATCCTGCGCCAATTCTTTTCAGTTTTTGCACATCGTAAGCAGTCAAACCAACGAACACAGCAACGCCAATGTAGCTGATCAGCATGCTCAAACCTGAGCTGTGCAGAAAGAAGTTCACTATGCTGGCAACTATGATACCTACCAGTAACATCATCATTAATGAGCCGAATTTAGTAAGGTCGGTTTTAGTAGTGTAACCGGCAACGGCCATAATACCAAATACAACTGATGAAGTTATAAACACACCCGATACCGATGATGAAGTATATACTAACAGTATAAAGCTTAAACTTATACCCGTAGCCACTGAATAAGCAATATATAACAGCGATAGGCCTAAATACGAGATACGGTTAACGCCGAAGCTCATAATCAGCACGAATGCCAAAGGCGAAAACATTGCTACATAGAATAAAATTGAGGCCTGACCTGTAGCCGGGTCAAACAATAACTGTAATAAAGATGGGGTATTTGCAAATAAGTAAGCAGCAATTGACGAAATGCCTAATGCTACAAACATCCACGAAAACACACCCGCTATAAATTTGCGCGATTGATCTGCGTCTTCTATCTGGACTACATTTTTATAAACGTAATCCGTGTTTTGATTTTCCATTTTTCTAAAAAATTGATTTTTTATTTATACGAAGCTAATTAAATTTTTGATGTGCGAATATGCAGATGTGCAGATTATTTTTTGGTATTCAAATATGAAAACGTACCGATATGCAATTTATTTTGAAATATTCATCTGCACATTAATTAATTCAGTCGTTTGACAAGCTGTTCCTCCACCTTTTTGAAGAATTGCAGCGGTTTAAGATTGCGCCAGACCATATCGTCCAGCTCGCCACCGAAGTTAATGTAGTAGTCGATATTATTGCGTTTGAATTCGTCTATCACATGCTGACGAAAGTTAATCCCGGCTATCCAGCCATCTTCCACTTCCTGGAACCATTCTTCATAATAACAATCGTCCGACGAATGGAAATTGAGCACATTCTCTCCTATCAGCACAAATTTATTGATACCATTATCCATCATCAACTCGAGCAATTCACGCTTCATCAGCATGATATCGTTACTGATGGCATCGTTCCATTCGCCAATAAACTCAATGATTGTATAACCGCGTTCATAATCGGCAAACAATACTTTCAGGTATAAAGTATTTGAGCCAAAGGAGTCCCACTGCGGGTGCAAAAGATAATTATACACCTGCTTATCAAACTCAAACTCGCTATACTCCGTCGCATAAAAAGGCGAATACTCATCCTCCGCTGCGATGTAGTCATCCCTCCACTTGTAATATGGCTCTATATCGTGCATAATTTCGTCCTTCTTGTTTTAATTAATCATTTGCACATCCATTCAATGTGCAAATGTGCGGATATGCAGATGTGCAAATAATTAAAGTTATGTATCTGTAATCTAAAAACATCTGCACATTTACTCATTTGCACATCTGCACATTTACTACTCCCCCTGCATATGCACTTCCACAGCTCTGCGTACGCTTCCGTATTTTAGCAATAGTTCTGCAGCAGCATTTTCATCCAGTCCGGTATAGTTCATCACCATGCGTGTGCCGCGGTCAACCAGTTTATTGTTGGTCAGCTGCATATCCACCATTTTATTCCCTTTTACGCGGCCCAGCTGGATCATTACGGTAGTGCTCAGCATATTCAGCACCAACTTTTGTGCCGTTCCGGCTTTCATGCGTGTTGAGCCTGTCACAAATTCAGGCCCGGTTACTACCTCTACCGGATATGTCGCTTCTGCTGCAACCGGACTGCCTGTATTACATACAATACATCCTGTCGCAATGCCTTTTTCATTAGCCGTCCGCAGACCGCCGATCACATAAGGTGTAGAACCAGATGCAGCGATTCCCACCACCACATCATTTTCGTTAATATCATAAGCTGATAGGTCTTTCCAGGCCTGCTCCATATCATCCTCGGCAAATTCTACTGCCTTACGTATCGCACCATCGCCGCCTGCTATCAATCCGACAACCATATCAAATGGTACACCGAACGTCGGTGGGCATTCTGACGCGTCCACCACACCCAGGCGACCACTGGTGCCGGCTCCGATGTAAAAAAGGCGGCCGCCCTTCTTCATCCTTTCGATAGTAATTTCAACCAGCTTTTCTATCTGAGGCAATGCCTTCGCAACCGCATTCGGCACTGATTGGTCTTCCTTGTTGATACTTTTCAATATCTCAGACACCGGCATCTGCTCCAGATTGTTGTAATGAGAGTCTTTTTCGGTAGTCCGTTCCATTTGGTAAATCTTATTTTAACAAAATTCGTTAAAAATCATTAAATCCAAGTAAAGCGTATATATAATTATTTGGCTTAAATTTCAATTGATTAACTTTGTGATCACGGTATGAAAAGAGCGGCACAGATCATTTTCAGGTCAGCAATTTTGCTTTTGTTAGGTATAGCTATCGGGCTGTACCTGGCTGAAAACAGCCGCCGTGGTTTCTCGCTTCCGGGCAGCAGTAAAATATCCCGGGTGCTGCAGTTGGTTCACCATAATTATGTCGACTCTGTGAATGTGGACAGTATCGAAGGCGTTACTGTAAATAATCTGCTTCAAAACCTCGACCCGCATTCACTTTACTTACCACCACAACAAGCGGAATCTATCAACGAAAAACTGGATGGCGGTTTTAACGGAATTGGCATCGAATACCAGATACTTCGGGATACTTTGATAATTACCCAGGTTTATGGTGATGGACCAGCCCAAAAAGCAGGTATTGAAGACGGCGACAGGGTGATCGAGGTAAACAGTAAGAAATTTTCAGGCACCAATCTTACCCCTTCGGTTGTAAATAAGGCTTTTAAAGGTGACAAGGACTCCCAGATATCGCTTTCTATATTAAAGCCGGGCGATAATTCTCTTAAAGTTTATCACCTCAAACGCGGGCATGTCGACCTAAGCAGTTTGGATGCATCTTATATGCTGACCCAAACAACTGGCTATATCAAGATCAGCAAATTTGCGGCTACCACGGATTCCGATTTTCGCAATGCGCTTAAAAAGCTCAAGGAAAATGGCATGCAAAAACTAGTGCTAGACCTGCGTGGAAACGGTGGTGGTTACCTAAGCGCAGCTACAGAACTAGCCAGTGAGTTTTTAGAAAAGGGCAAACTGATTGTATATACCAAGGGGGTTCACGAACCACGCGCTGAGTATTTGGCAACTGATTCGGGCTTATTTAAAACCGGCAAGCTGGCTGTTTTGATAGATGAGTATTCAGCATCAGCAAGCGAGATATTAGCCGGAGCATTGCAGGATTTTGACCGGGCAACCATTGTGGGCAGGCGCTCGTTTGGCAAAGGTCTGGTTCAGCAACAATTTACTTTCAATGATGGCTCAGCTGTGAACCTTACAGTGGCCCGTTATTATACGCCTTCGGGACGATCGATCCAAAAGTCGTACCAGGATGGCGCTGCAAGCTATCGCAATGAGGTAAATGAGCGTGTGCAAAAAGGTGAGCTATTTTCGGAAGAGAATTATTTAAAGGATAGCGCTTTTAAGAAGGCGGCGGTTTATCATACTTCGGGCGGGCGGAAGGTGTTTAGTGGTGGCGGTATTATGCCAGATGTATTTGTTCCGGCCGATACTACGGGCAATACCGTGTTGATACAGGAATTAGGTAATCAGCAACTGTTTAATGCATTCGTTATCGATAAGATGCAGGGTATTCTGAGCAGTTATAAGACCGACGAGAGCTTTTTGAGCGGCTATACGGTAAGCGATAACCAGTTTGACGACTTCATACTATATGCCTCAAAAACACTGAAGGAGATGGACTCCAAAGAAATAAAGGATTCCAAAAGCAATATTAAACTATATATCAAAGCCTTTGCTGCCCGCTTCAAATGGGGTGATGGTGCTTATTACCAGGCATTAAACAGCGATGACGAGACGCTGAAAAAGGCTATTGCAGCTATCAATTAAATGTCCTTATACCGGAATCGTAAACAATCAATTTACTGTTGTCATCGTTGAATATAGCTAACGGAAAACCATTATTTTTTAGCTGAACCCGCCACGCTTTTACCATGTTGGTCGTCTCATTACCTGTACCAGCGTTCACGT
>Ga0310811_10000796_pt1 | contig 40372 bp, 31 predicted proteins | sample YCmetagenome_FD_207642 | JGI IMG/M metagenome (GOLD analysis project Ga0310811, IMG submission 207642) | Soil microbial communities from experimental microcosm in Duke University, North Carolina, United States - YC | ecosystem: Engineered > Artificial ecosystem > Soil microcosm > Unclassified ... | reverse complement strand
AAGTTTGAAATTGCCATACAAGCGTGGGAATACAGAGATGAAAAAAACACTTCATTTGTCCGTTGTGATTGGCGTGGCTCTGGCCGAGATGAAAGCCGCACAGGGACAGACCGAAGACGCGCACGCACAGAAAGCTGATCTTCGTCCCCGAAGAGCGCGGTTCGGCATCTCGATGCTGGGCAACTAGCTCGGCCTTTGGCAGCGCCTTCGTCACCTCGATGATGCTCGACGACTCGAGGATAAAAAATTCAAAAGGAAGTGTTAACGCGGATGTTCAGTTATTACGAAATCAGGTTGGGCGAGTTACTGATCAAAACGAACGCGGCGCAGTGCACCACTGTGACGCACAGGAGGAAGCAATGACGTTTACGGAGCTGTTGAGAAACGTCGGCCTATTCGGAGCCGCCGTGATGTGTTGTCTTATCGCGCTGTCAGTCTTTTCCGTGGCAGTGATCGTGGACAAACACCGGCGTTACCGTTTGGCCGTCCGCCAGTCAGAGATTTTCAAACCCATGTACACGAAATTTCTCCATGGGGGAGAAGTACAGGAACTGATCGAGGCCGCGCAGCAGAACCAGAATTCCCATGTGGCGCAGGTGGTCTCAGCGGGCATTCTGGAGTATGACGGCGTTCGTCAGGCGGGCGGCGATCCATTTGCCTCACTCGAACTCGTCACGAGTGCACTGAGAGACTCGATTTCCGAAACGCTGATCCAGTTGAAGCGGGGTCTCGGGTTCCTGGCCACGATCGGCTCGACAGCACCGTTCATCGGCCTTTTTGGTACGGTTGCCGGAATCATTAACGCTTTCCGGAACATCGCGGCCACTGGCTCTGGCGGAATGTCGGTGGTCTCGGGCGGCATCGCCGAGGCCCTGGTCACGACTGCCCTGGGCATCTTCGTGGCAATCCCGGCCGTGGTTGCCTTCAACCACTTCACCGGCAGGATAGAGACTTTTCACGTTCAGATGAATCGCGCCTCATCTCAGCTCGTGAACTGCCTGTTCAAAGTGCCGCAGGTCATGGAGCGGGAGTTTGGCGACTCGCAGGTGGTTGAACAGAAAGTCAAGGCGATGGAGGCGAAAGCCCATGCGGCTCGGTGAAACAGCCAAGATGCAGTCGGCCATTAACGTCACGCCACTCGTCGATGTGGTGCTCGTGCTGCTGATCATTTTCATGGTGATGGCACCGCAAATGCGGAAGGGGCCGGACGTGAACGTGCCGCACACTGCGAAGCCAATCAACCAGGGTGACGAGAGAGGCCGGATTCTGGTCTCCATCGACGATGCCGGCAAGCTCTGGATCGATGACCGGCAGGTCGCACCCGACCAGTTCGGCGAAGCCCTGCGTACTGCGGTGGGTTCCGAGACGGATCCCAAGATCGTGATCCGCGGCGACGCAAAACTCAACTTCCGCGAAGTGCGGCAGGCCATGGCCGCGATCGAGGAGTCCGGCTTCCGCGGGGTGGGATTGATTGCCAAGCCCGATGGGGCCCGGGGGGAATAACATCATGCAGTTCAACACAGGCGATTCCAGTTCGAGTCTGCAATCCGAGATCAACATCACGCCGCTCGTAGACGTGGTGCTCGTGCTGCTGATCATCTTCATGGTCGTCGTTCCCCTGCTCATGCACGGCTACGACGTCGACATCCCGCGGAGTTCCGCGGGTGCCGCGCAGGCCCAAGAATCCCGGCTGGTCTTGAGCGTTGAGCCGACAGCCTGCCACATCGTAGGGCCCGCGTCTGGGGAGGGACTTCCCGCGGATTGTCGCGTGACCCTGGCTGATCAAAAGATTCCTGCGGCAGAATTGCCCGCGCGAGTGGCAGCGATCCTTGCTAACCGGCCGGCCGAAAAGCGCGTGCTCTTTCTGGCAGCCGATGACCGCCTGAACTACGAGGGCGTTCTGCGCATTCTCGATCTCGCGAAATCAGGCGTTGAGGATCTGCAGGTCGAATTCATTACGAGCAATTGAGGTGGCTGCTTTGGTTACAACCATGGAAATCGGCAGGCACATGTTCAAAGAATCCGGGGCTCCCTCCACCCGCAGCATGGTGGAGAGCGTGGTGCTTCATGCCCTCGTGCTGGGCATACTGGTGCTCGTGTCGGCGTCAGTGCTGCTTCACAGTGTGCCCCCAAAGAAAAAAGAGGTGGACATCGTTTTCTATCGCCCACCATCGGTTCCGGTTCCGGCGCGTGCAGTTCCTCTTGCAGGAGGGAAGACAGCGGTTCCGCCCGGTATGCCAGCGCCCGCACCTAAACCGAGACTGAATGTTCCGGCGGGTCCCGATGCGCCTGGGAAACAGGAGCTCCCAGCAGGCCCGCATGAAGGTTTTTCCGCGGAGGCGAAACCGCCTCAGCCACAGCCCAACGTTGGAAACGCCGGCATTCTGGCATTCAAGGACAAGTTCGCAAGCCTGGCACAGGACAAGGTCGCTCAGCGACTTGGAGCCGATGCGCGATACGGTGCCGCCGATGATCGCGGCGGGCCGTCGTCACTCTCCATCCTGGCGACCAATACTCCGGGATCCAGCGGCGGCATCGACGTCGGCTCGCTCAACCACAGTGTGGGTGGTGGTGGCGGCAGAGGTGGCGGCGGAGGAGGCGGAGCCGGAGGCACTGGCAGCGGCGGCGCCGGAGGCGGCATCCCGCTGACCCACGCAACCAGCTCAATTGCCTCAATCGGAGGCGGCGACCGGCCAAAGTCCCGTGGCGGGTTGGGGCCATCCCGCACCGACGAAGAGATACAGATTGTGTTCGATCGCTACAAGGCGTCGTTTTATCGGCTTTACAACCGGGAACTGCGTAACAACCCCGCGTTGCAAGGCAAGATGGTGCTGCGCCTGACGATCGAGCCAGATGGCAGCGTGTCGATGTGCGCGCTGCAGTCAACTGACATGAATGCACCCGATCTCGCCACTCAGGTGGTAAACCGCGTCCGGACAATCAATTTCGGCGCCAAAGAAGGGGTGCAGACAGTGACCATCGTTTACCCGATCGACTTCCTGCCGGCGTCATAGGGCGGGTGGCCGAATTGGAACGTATGCAAAAGGAGGTTTGGAGAAACTGCGACTCTGATCAGTTTAGTTCTGACGCGATTTTGATAAAGGCAAAGCCATTGAAAGATGGCGACGCAAAGTCACCGGTCTAACGGGCTTCAAGCCCCACGACGGCGGGACCGCCGAAATCCAGCCCACCGTGTGGCTGCCTCGGTCCCGATAACGACGAATTGCTTGGCGAGTGGAACGAGGGCGTAGATGACTTTTAACGACATCAACAAGGTGAGGCCGCGCGGCAGCTGGATCAAGTTCCTGCTGTTTCCCCTGGCACTGTTGCTGCTGACCGCCGTCCAGGCGCATGCGCAGTCGGTCAATTGCCCCTCGCCAACGACCGGCGCTGTGATCGATGGCTTTGTCAATCCTATTCCTCCTTCCCAGATCAGCATCAAAGGAAATTGCACCATCCAGAACTTCCCCGCGTCCAACCCGCTGACTTCCAACATCAGCTTCTTCGGCAACAACGCCACGCACTGGCTGGTCATCTTCGACAATGTCGATTTCATCGGCAACATCTCCTGCGACAAGGTGCAGGGGAATGCGATCTGGTTCGTCAACGGCTCCACCACGACTGTCCGACCAGACTGTCAGAATCTCTTTATTCCTGTCGAGAAGATTGACAAGCAGAACCCCCCGGGCCAGACCACCGCCGCGATCGGGGTTCCTTTCACCTACCACCTCACGATCCCAGTGCTGTTCGATCCTCTGTCGGGCATCGTTATCAATAATCAGGGTTCGCCGAATGACTTGCACAGCGTGGTCATCACGGACGATCTCAACGCGACCGGTGCAGCACTCAGCTACGTAAGCCGGTCCGTGTACTGGAAAAGTAGCGGTACTCCGGTGACGCATACGTTCTCCAACGTCGGCGGTGTGCTCACCTTCAGCAATTTCCCGATTATTCCCGCTGGACAGCAAATCGTCATCGATCTCACCGTTGTCCTGCAAAATGTCCCCGCGAACGCTCCGGGCACGCAGTTCTTCAACACGGCCAAGTGGCAATTTGGGAGGCTCATCAACGGCGTTTTCTACCAACCCCTGCCTGGCGAATCGGGGATCTCGCCGCCAATGACTATCGTTGCCCCGAATCTCGTAATGACGAAGACCGGACCGGCGACGATGGCCCTGGGGCAATGGGGGCAGTTTGGGCTCGACGTTCAGAATACTGGCACCGGTGATGCGTGGAATGTCACGCTTCTTGACCGGTTCCCCAAAGGCAATAGTGGCGGTACGTGCTCCACGACACCGCAGATCCTCAGCGCTCAAGTTTTTCAGTCGGACGGCGTCACGCCTGTTCCAGGCAAGGGACCTCTGGTTCCGGGCACTGATTTTTCGATCAGTTACGCGGGTGCCAACTGCCAGCTCACGCTGACTATGCTCACCGCTGCCGGTACGATTGGCCCGACTCAACGTCTGATTGTCACCTACCAAACCCAGCTCGACGCCAACAGCCAAAATGGCGCCCAGCTCACCAACGTAGCGGGTGTAACCCAATGGTTCAATGGCGACAGCAGCGTCTCCAGCCGCCTAAGCTTCACGCACACGCTCAGTAACGGCACGCCTGGCGTAGTCGATTTCCAGGACGCCCACACCATCACGGTGGTCGTGAATGCCCTGAACATCACAAAGCAAGTCAGCGTCGTGGGTGGAGGCGCAGCGTTGCCGGGCGGCCAGCTCGACTATCTGGTGCACGTAACGAATGTCTCGACGAACCCGGTAACTCCGGTCGTGATCACGGATGATCTGAGCACAGCGGGCGCGGGACGGCTCACGTTTGTAAATTCAACAGCAACGATGAACGGCTCCGCGACAGGTGTCACTATCGTGGGCTCGTTGCTGACTGCGAATTACTCTGCTGCGTATGGGCCGTTGCAACCCGGACAATCCATCGACATAAGATTCCGGGTAAACATTGCTTCAGGACTTCCCGCCGGAACGACTCTCACCAACACCGCCGTCGTAACGTGGAACAATCCCCCACAGACGGCGAGCGCAAGCGTCTCGATCGATGTGGGAGGAGTCCCCGGCGCAGGCAGTTTGAACGGCACCGCATGGCTCGACGCCAACTTCAACAAGGTACTCGACCTCAACGAACTGCGGCTGCAGGGTTGGAGGGTCGGGCTTTATCTGAACGGGGTGCTGGTTCAGTCCGTGGTTACGGATTCCAGTGGAGTTTATCGCTTCACTAGCGTACCGCCGACCAACGGGACACTGAGCCTTTACGAGCTGCAGTTCACCGCGCCCGGTGCGGGTCCGAATACTGCCAAGCTCGGCAAAGCCGACTCGGCATTTACCAACTGGTTGCAGCGCATCACGAACATCGCTGTACCCTCCGGCAGCAACCTGCAGAATCTGAATCTGCCGATCGGGCCGAATGGCGTCGTCTACAACTCCTTGACGCGCGCTCCGATTGCGGGCGTCACCGTGAACATGCTGAACGCCGGCAGCCGCACGCTATTGCCGGCAACGTGTTTCGATGACCCGGTTCAACAAGGTCAGATCACCCAGGCGGGTGGTTATTACCGCTTTGACATCAACTTTTCGGATCCGTCCTGTCCCGCCGGGAGCAGCTACCTGGTTGAGGTAACCGCGCCGACCTCGACATATGTGGCCGGTGAGTCGAAGCTCATCCCTGCAGCTTCGGATGCGGCGACAGCTCCGTTCTCGGTGCCAGCGTGCGCGGGAAGCATCTTCGACGCACTTCCATCTGTACCCTATTGCGAAGCACAACCGTCGGAGTTCGCCCCGCCAGCCTCCGTGCCCACAGGCAGTACCGGGACGCGGTACTTCCTGAATCTCACTCTGGACGGCACCGCGGCGCCCGGCTCTAGCCAGATCTACAACAACCACATTCCTCTTGATCTGCAGCTAGCCGGCGCATTTTCGATCACTAAGACAACTCCGTTGCGCTACGTCACTCGCGGGCAATTGATCCCATACACCATCACGATTGGCAACGTGATAGGCGCGTCGATGCAAGGGGTGCGGATTGTGGATACCTATCCAGCGGGCTTCCGCTACGTTCCGGGATCCGCGCGCCTGGATGGTGTGCCGGCAGAGCCTACGATAGCCGGCCGCCAGCTGTTGTGGAACGGCCTGAGCTTTGGCAACACCGATCACCGCACGATCGTCCTGTTGCTCGCCGTCGGCGCTGGTGTTGGCGAAGGTGAATTTGTTAACCGTGCGCAGGTTGTCGATGGCTCGACGGGCAAGCCTCTGTCCGGTGAGGCGAGCGCCACAGTTCGTGTCGTTCCGGACCAGACCTTCGACTGCACAGACGTGATTGGTAAAGTCTTCGACGACGTGAATCGAAACGGCCGGCAGGATCCTGGCGAGAAAGGTTTGCCCGGCGTTCGCGTGGTTACGGCACAAGGTTTGGAAGCGGTGACAGACCCGTACGGGCGTTTTCACATCACTTGCGCGGTCACGCCGAATGAGGACCGTGGCAGCAATTTCGTGCTGAAGCTCGACGACCGGACTCTCCCTAGCGGCTACCGCATGTCAACAGACCAGCTGGAGATCAAGCGCGCTACGCGCGGCAAGGCTCTGAAATTCGATTTCGGAGCGTCCATTTACCGAGTCGTCGCCATCGATCTCTCGGATGCGGCGTTCGAGCCAGGCAAGACGGAAATCTGCGCCCAGTGGCGGCCACGCGTCAACCTCCTGCTCGAAGAACTGCGAAAAGCACCGTCGGTGCTGCGCCTGTCTTATGTCGCCGATACCGAGGATGCCGCACTGGTTGAACGGCGCGTGCAAGCGCTGAAGCAGCAGGTGACCGAACAATGGCATGCGAAAGACAGTTATGTGCTGACCATTGAGCCGGAGGTTTTCTGGCGCCTTGGTGCACCACCGAAGCGGCTCGACATGCATTTGCCGGAGAGCAGGTGACGGCATGATCAAACAACTCCATCTATTGCTGATTGTCGGAGCCCTGATGTTGGCCGCGCCCGCAGGTCTCGGCCAAGTCAACATGGTCAAGCCGGGCGAGCCGGTTGAGCGGCATCTCTCCAGCGACCAGACATTCCAGGAATGGTCGCACGACTCGAATTCGACCGATCAGGTCAAGCGCGTCAAGGTCTGCCGCGTGGAAACCGTCTGCAAGATGCGATACAAGGAAGGCCAAACGCCGCGGGCACGCGTGCGGAACCTGGTCCTGCCACTGCACTATGAAGGCGAAACGATTCCAATTTCCGACACCTTCACCAGACAGGTGCGTGAGGCACTCGAGAACCTGAAGAACAAGCAAGGTGTTACGGTCCGGTTCATCGGCTACACCGACGACGCACCACTGACCGGTCCCGACGAGAGCACTTACGGAAACCAATTGGCATTGTCGAAGGCAAGAGCGAAACGCATCGCGCTGGCTATGCAGCAAGTCCTGGGATTGCCCGCGTCGGCGATCGAAAGCGACGGTCGTGGGTCTTCTCACCCGGTTGCTCCCAACGAAACCGCGCAGGGACGCGCGTTGAATCGTCGCGTCGAGGCGGAATTCTGGTACGACGATCCTCTCCAGGAGTTATCGGACGAGCCGCAGTTGTGCCCGGACGATGCCGATGAAACGGTGACCAGGGTTTACGATCCGGCATGGGGCAGCATTCCGCCCCTCAAACTGGCGGACGGCAAACCGATTATTCCTGCCGGCTACGCTGCGAACCTGCATCGCGCACTAGCCGAGATCGCGGAGCGGCCTAACGCGCGACTGCGGTTTATCGGTTACACGAAGAATGAGCGACTCGACCGGCGCACCGCGTCTGTGTACGGCGATGACATCGGACTCTCAGCGGCGCGAGCTCGACGGGCCATGGACGTCGTCATGCAGGATTCGCTTTTGTCGGGTGCTCGGTCCGAGCACGAGGGACGCGGCTACGTCCAGTCCGATGATGTCGTGAACGCCGGCTTCGTGCAGGGCGAAGACTCGTTCGTGCGCGTTCAGGTCGTTTATGACGAACAATTGCCGCTGGACAACTACGAGGGCGTGGATATCACGCGCGTCACGCAGGAGCTTCACCCGAAGAGTCCGTACGAACTGAATGTGATGCACATCACCGTCGATGGCAAACCCATTGATGATCCAGGCCGCAGCTCCTCCGACGTTCAGCGCTGTACCGACGTCGCACTCGACAACGCCAACATCCACTTCCATTTCGATAATCTCGAGGCGCGTCGGCGGTTGGGAGTCGCGGCGCGTCCAGTTGAAGTGGCCATCAGCGACCAGGGTAGCGATCCTGCCCCGTCGGTCGTGCATTTCCGGATGTACGACAACTATGCAAGCTTCATCAAGCGTGCTGAAATCCGAATATTCGATCAGCAGCAGTCGTTGCAAGACGTGCCGCTCAAGATCATAGCGGTCGACGACGCGGGCCTTGCGCAATGGCAGCCAGAAAAAGAAATGCTCCCGGGCCCGGCACGCGAACTCAAGTATCTGCTGCGCGCCTATGACTCAAAGGGTAATTTCGATGAGACCGATTCACGGCCGCTGCGGCTGTACCGCGAGCAGTCGTCTAAGAATGCGGCGACGTCCGATGGATCGTCGGAGCGCGCGCTACTGGCCGCCTACGGCGAGAATGACTTGTCGCGCCAGCAAATTCCGCTCGGCAGCGGTACGGTCAAGGTGCAGGGCAACAGCATACCGGCCGGCCACACAGTCTGGGTAGCCGGACACCAGATTCCTGTCGACCCGCAGGGCAACTTTGCCGCAGAGGAGATCCTTCCGACCGGCACGCACACAGTCGAAGTTGCGGTTCTCGACGACTCAGGCAACGGCTCGTTGTATCTTCGCGATCTGGAGTTCAAGCGTACGGATCTGTTCTACGTGGGTGTTGCCGACTTGACCGTATCCAAGAACAGCTCGAGCGGGCCGGCAAAGCTGCTGCAAGGCGAGAATGCGTCGCAGCCCTACGATTCGTCGTTGGATGGACGCCTGGCTTTCTACTTGAACGGCAAGGTACGCCAGAACTGGCATTTGACGGCAAGTGCCGATACGCGCGAAGGCCCGGTGAAAGATCTCTTCAGCAACTTCCTCGACAAGTCGCCTGATTCGTTATTCCGGCGCATCGATCCCGACTATTACTACCCGTCGTTCGGAGACGATGGTGTGGTGGAAGAAATGGCGCCAACCATGGGCAAGTTCTTTGTCAGAGCGAGCCGTGGTCAGGATTCCGCCATGTGGGGCAATTTCAAGGTCGGCTACCGAGACAACGAACTGGCTCAGGTTGACCGTGGCCTCTACGGAGGCAACCTTCACTACGAGTCCGAACTCACCACCGGTTTTGGCGATCGACGAATTAAAGTGGACGGCTTCGCAGCCCAACCAGGTACGATGCCAAGCTATGAGGCGTTCCGCGGGACAGGCGGCTCGCTCTACTTTTTGCGTCATCAGGACATCCTGGCCGGCTCCGAGAGCGTGCGCATCGAAATTCGCGACAAGGCCTCAGGCATCGTTACCGGTGTGGTCAACCTGCGGCCAAACGTCGACTACGACATCGACTACCTGCAGGGTCGTCTGCTGCTTTCCGAGCCGCTTTCGTCGACCGCAAACGACGATCTGCTCGTGCGCAGCAGCGGCTTGAGCGGTGACGAAGCCTATCTGGTAACGCGTTATGAGTACACGCCTGGTTTCGACAAGCTGGACGAAGTCGCCGTCGGCGGTCAAGGCGATTACTGGTTTAACGACCACGTGCGGCTAGGGCTGACAGCTGATTCCAACGGCGGAGAATCCGCCAGTAACCTCGGCGCCGCCGATCTGACCTTGCGGAGGAGCACGAATTCCTGGGTCAAGGTGCAGACAGGGCGAAGCGATGGCCTCCTCTCTCCTTCACTGCAATCTAATGACGGCGGTTTTGGATTCCAGAGCCCTGATGATCAGTCGTTCACCGGCAAGAAAGCGGGAGCGTACCGAGCGGACGTGAGTGTTGGGCTCGGCGACTTCTTCGAGGGGCGCGACGGTCGCTTCACCTTCTATACACAGAACCTCGACGCCGGTTATTCAGCGCAAGGACTGGCGACAATCAACAATACCCAGCAATACGGCGGTACGTTCAAGATGCCAGTGACGAGCCGACTGAGCCTGGCGGCCAAAGGGGATCAAAAGGTCCAGGACCAGGGGCTCGAGACACGAGCGATCGAACTTGACCTGGGCTATAAGCTGACCGACAGATGGAGCCTCAGTACCGGCGTGCGCGACGATCTGCGCACCGACCGTTCCCCGATTGTTCCCTTGACTCAGGAGCAGGGCGAGCGCACGGATGCGATCGCGCAGATAAAGTTCAATCCCAGCGATGTCTGGCGCGCCTATGCCTTCGTCCAGGATACGGTCGCCACAAGCGGAGACCGTCCAAACAACGGTCGCATCGGCGCCGGCGGTTCGTATCGTTTGACGAAACGCTTTCGCGTCGAAGGGGAAGCTTCCGACGGAGAACTGGGGCCGGGCGGGAAGGTCGGGACCAGCTTTCTCTATACCGATCGGACCAACTTTTATTTGAACTACTCGCTCGAAAACGAGCGAACGGACAACGGCCAGCTACTCCGGGGCAGCCAGGGCAGTCTTGTCTCCGGCGCCAAGACGCGGCTCTCCGGTAGCTCCAGCGTGTACGTCGAGGAGCGCTATCAGAATGGTGCGTCGCTAGGCGGGCTCACACACGCCACCGGAATCAATTTCACGGCCGACGAGCGGTGGAATTTTAGCGGCAGCGCGGAGTTCGGAAAGCTGCGCGATTCGCAGACGGGCGCCGATACCGATCGCAAGGCAGGCGGAATCCGCGTAGGCTACGGCTTCGAGAAGATGCAGTTCTCAAGCGGGATCGAGTATCGCCGGGACGACGCCGAACAACTCGACCGGACACATACTCAAATGAGTTTGTGGCTGTTCCGTAACAACTTCAAATTCCAACTGACACCCGATTGGCGCCTCATCGGCAAGCTCGACCACTCGGTCAGTGATAGCTCGCTCGGTGGCTTTTATGGTGGCGGCTACACTGAGGGCGTTGTCGGCTACGCCTACCGTCCGGTGCGGAACGACCGACTGAACGCACTGATCAAGTACACGTACTTCTACAACGTCCCGACTCCCGATCAACTAGGATTCCAGAACACCGCATCTGAATTCCTTCAGAAGAGCCACATAGCGGCGCTCGATGTTACCTACGACCTCACGACGAACTGGTCGGTCGGTAGCAAGTACGCCTACCGCTTAGGAGAGGAGAGCCTGGATCGCGTGCACCCAAATTTCTTCGACAATCCTGCGCGGCTCGCGGTATTCCGCGTGGACTGGCGGTTTCTCCGACAGTGGGATGGCCTGGCCGAAGTGCGAATGCTTGAGCTCCCGAATGTCAATGAACGCCGCCGCGGCGCACTGACAACGATTTACTATCACATCGGCAAGAATTTGAAGGCCGGCGTCGGTTACAACTTCACTGACTTCTCCGACGACCTGACCGACCTGAAGTACAACCACCAGGGCGTATTCCTCAACCTAGTCGGAACCAAGTAGAAGGCCCGCTTGGGGTTCCGCATAGCTACGAGTCGACGTGGGTCCAAGAAGATGTGAGATTGTGAATCATGAGGAATACAGCTGCACGTTGCGACGAAGATAAGCTGATAACCGAGCTCAGAGGACGTTTGTCGGAGCTCCGATCGGTGACCTCCACTCACTTCTCGCGTCGAGACTCCACGCTTTCAGTGTGGGTCGGCATCAGAAATCACGATCGCACGGCGCGGCACGCGATTTATGAGCTCGAAGATCGTATTCCTCAGCAGTTTCCCCATGTGAAGATAGACTTTCACGTAGTACCCATTTCACCCGGCTCCAGCTTAGAGGCTTTTATCGCAGCCGTTGGGCCGGAGTTCCCCGCAGCGCCTGAGAGAGCACGAACAACCTCCACGTCCATTAGTCGGGTGCTCTGAGGTTTGCGCTCAGAAATTACCAGTGAATTATTTGCGCTCTGGTTGCTGGAAGCCCGTGCCATTTCCGTGCCGTTCGCACTGCATTAGATCGAAAACAGGGTAGTGCCATCTGCTGCGCTCTAAGTTGTTGTAATTACGTCGAGGGGGAGATTCGATTCCCGTCTCCCACCCCAATGATTCAAAGGGTTAGCTCACATTGCGCTCCGTTTGCGCAGACTCGTTGCTTCGCTCAAACTTCAAAATCTCTTGCAGCTAGCCGCCGGACCATACAGTATCGCCAACTGCCAAATCACTCACCGGATTGTGAATGATCCGGTTAATTATTTTTCAGAGCTCAGTGCATGGGTCAGCCGCCGTTGCTAGTGAAACAATTCAGCGGTCGCGAGTGACTTCAAAGCACCATTGGTATTAATTCCACCCGTGATCAGAACGTCGCCATTCGTCAGCAAAGCCGCCGCGTGTTCCGCCCGCACCGTTTCCATGTGTCCCACAGGCGTGAAACTTCCGCTCGTCGGATGAAACAATTCTGCTGAAGATAAAGTGCTGCTTCCATTGGTGCCGCCAGTAACCAGGACTGTGCCGTCATTCAGTCGAGTTGCTGTATGGCGTTCGCGCCGCGACTGCATGCTCCCTGTCTGCGTAAAAATCCCGGTCGAAGGGTGATACAGTTCTGCGGCAGCCAACACGCCAGTCGAACTGGCCCCTCCCGTTATCAGCACCGCTCCGCTTGTCAACATCGTCGCCGTGTGCGATATGCGATCAAAGGCCATGCTTCCCGTAAACGCAAACGTGCCGGTAGCCGGGCTGAACAGCTCTGCTGTCGAAGGGCCAGCGCCACTCCCTCCCGCCATGAGTACTCGGCCGTTGCCTAACAGCGTGGCCGTGAAGAAGAACCGGCCAACGCGCATGTGTCCGGTCGGAGTGAATGTTTTTGTGGTGGGATCGAAAATCTCAGCCGTAGATGTGGCGCCGCCTGTACCGCCGCCCGCTATGAGCACCTTGCCATTTGCCAGCCGAGTTGCTGTATGAGCGCTTCGTTTGATTGTCATCTTGTTTCCAATGACAGTGAAGACGCCTGTCACCGGATCGTACAGCTCGGCCGAATCAAAGGTGAAGCCGCTCCTATTGTCCCCTCCTGCGACCAGCACCTTGCCACTACTGAGCAATGTTGCCGTATGGAAAACACGCCGAGCGCTCATCTTTCCGGTCTGAGTAAACTTTCCGGTAGCCGGATCGTAGAGCTCCGCCGACGCAAGTGCGCTTAATTGTTCAGTGCATCGAAGTGTACATACCGTCGTCCAGTGCATCCCCCCGACTACGAGCACTTTCCCATTCTTTAGCAAAGTAGCAGTGTGGCCCTCACGCGTGGTCAGCATCGTACCGGTTGAGCTGAAAACATTGGCTGCTGTCTGGCTGGATGCGTTGTTTATGCAAACGCTCACAGCGAGGAAGGGAAGAATCAACAGTGGTCGCATGCGTCGGTCCTCAGATGGAATCAGATTCTGATACAGCTGTTCGGTGTCGGACCCTTGGGCGGTTAATTCTCCAGGGGTTAGTCGATCCAAAAAACCAAATCAGATTGGGAAACGCGTCATTTTAGGGGTTGAAAGCAGTCCAGCCAATACTGTTGTTAAGGTAGTGCAAACTCCGGCACTATTGGCTCTCGTTGATCAGGACGGTTCGACGCCGCACCGGCCGATCTCTCACCCCGTGCATGGCTCACACGTCGAACTGCTCTATCCCGGCGCATTGACGGCCCATGAGTCTTATCGATACACATCGCCGGCGTCGCGAGCAGCTCGAATGGCTTCGACGATATTCAAGTGTGGATCGATGGTAAGAAATATGACTTCTCACATGCAGGTACGGCGAACGTGAAGATGTTGAACAGCTTCTACTACGTTCCCGCTGGTACCCACAAGATCAGCGTCTTCGCCGAGAGGCTTGATGGGAGCAAGATAACAAAGCAGTTTAAGGTGACGGTGGTGAACTACACGCCGTAAGCGTGTTCCAAAAATCCCGGCTTCAAGGGTCAATGCGTGATACGGAGAGATCAACTGTTGACGAAAGGTGGTTCTCTGGGACCCGTCCGAAGGCCGTCCCCGCACTTCGACAGCGTGCTTAGTACATTCGCGTTGATCGGAGTTGCAGGCGCACATGGACCGACCGCTACGGCATCAGCGAGCGTCGCATGATCTCGTGGATCATTGAATTGTCCAGCCGTCGACTCGTCCAGCCGTCGAATGGATCAGCAGAGTTCGGCACAATCCACCCTGGCCTCTGTGTGTTCTGCTTTGGCAAGCCGTAACCGACCGACGCTAACCCCGTTCGCATCATCTTTACGACGGCCCGCAAGGAGCGTAAAACGAGCCTACGCGCTCGTCATCATGAAGTCATAGTTCAGCGTCCTGTACGGCTTGTTCACTTCGCGGCCGTCGGGAGCTTTGCCGGCATTGTTGGGCTTGAAGTCGGCGACCAGGCCGTCGCGCACCGCGAACGCCGTATCTTCTTCGAGATACTTGCTGCCGCGCACAAAGATCTCGGTGATAAGCGGCGCGAGCCCCTCGCCGGTGACCATGAAATGCATGTGGGCGGGCCGCCATTCATGGTTCGATGTGTGCTTGAAGATGGCACCCATCCCGCCGTCCAACGGCGCCGGATACGGAACGGGCCTTACCGACCAGAATGAGTAGCGGCCTTCCGAGTCCGTTTTGAGCTGACCACGGCACCACATGCCATCCTTGGCGATATCGCCGCACTGGACGTCGTACAGGCCACGGCCATCGGAATGCCAAGCTTCGACACTGGCGTTGGCGACTAGCATTCCCTTCATATCGAGAACCCGCCCGAAGACGAAAAGCGGTTCGCCGGCGGCGCCCCGCGAGAGATCTCCGCCATGCGGAAAGTGAGGCGAGTTCGGCACGTAGAACGGCCCGAGCACGGTCGGCAGCGTGGCGCCCTCGGGCTTGGGCACCGACATCTCGTGAATGAGGGTTTCGAGTCCAAGGAGCGCCGACACGCCCAAAAACTCTTGGCGTCCGCCTTTGCAGAACTCGCCGGCCATCGCGAGATAGTTGCACGCTCCGATCCATTCGTCGGTCGTCAAACGAACGTCCCGCGCAAAGCCGTGGAGATGCTTGATGAGCGCGGTCATCAGCTCTCGCATACGCGGATCGCTCGTCTTCGAGTAGCGAGCGATGACTTCGTCGGTAATCGCCTGTTCGCGCGCAGTAGAAGACGATGCGCCTTTGCGCGCAGACGACCCGCCTTCGCGCTGAGCAGCGGACACCGGGGTTTTTTCCTTCGTAGCGACCGCCATAGCAGTATCCTCTTTTGGCAAAAGCTTTTTTAACCGGATTTCCTTTTGGACTTCCCAGCGCGTCCCACTATACGCCATTCGCTACCTTTTGATCCCACGTACTGCAGTTCAGTCCCACGAGTGCAATTTGCTTCTCGTCCACGGACGCCTTGTCCCCACGTAATCGAGTAGAGCGCGATCGACAGAGAGGTACTTCTGTTGCCAAGCGATGTCGAAACCCACCGCCGAGACTTCAATAACTATGCGTGGCACACTCCGAGTCGGAATTGAGGTTTGAGGCGCAGAAATGGCCGTCGAGCAGCAGCATTCTGAGCGCAGGCTCTCAGGTGCTGTGCGATTTATAGTCAGAACCAAAGTGGCGAAAATGAGCACTCTAGACCTATGAAGTCTTCAACCCACGCTGTTAAAGCTGCTTTTGTAAAGGTCAGATAGACGATTGAAACGCAAAATGGACCTGCCCGCCATTGAATCGCTTAACGCCGATCTCCGCATCAATTAGTGATTTGTGATTGATCCACTTTTTCCACAAAAGCATTCACAGAATTCTTCCGATTTCTCCGAAAACTGCATTGACATGTATGAAGCAAAACTTTAATGTGATTTCCGTCGACGGTTGAAAGGGTTGGCAAAAATAAATAGTTGCCGGTCCGAAGTAAACTGGGTGATAGGCTGAGCGGGGCAACCCGAGAGGCCGCCAAACCCGAAAAAATCGACTGATCCTGCGAGGGACAGTTGAGGTTTGGAACTGCGAAAGCGGTAATCACATCAAGGGTCGTGACGGTACATGCGTCCACGCTGTTGGCTTCCTCGCAGGAGCCGGTGGCTAGAGCATAACCACAGTCGCGACCCTTTTAAATTTTCTGCTCCGTTAACCTTTTAAACCTCCTGCATGTGGCGGTGTGAGTTTGTCGATACTCCCCATAGTCGACACCAAATCATCCACCATGACGCCCGAAAGCAAAGTTCCCGCGGATTTCGTTATTTCAAATAAGCGCGAATACGCGGGCGTTGCTACGTGTCTCGCCTAACCGTCGCAATACATCAGGAGAATTGTTCATTATGTACGCACAAGGAACTCGTGTGTCTTCCGCTCTGATAGCTATCGCCATCATGTGGTCCGGCATCTGCACCGCTCAGGCCCAAACCTTGGCAGGTGCGGGCTTACCGACAACGGCACAAAGCAGGTCGCCGCGGGGCCGAGTCATGTCGCCAGCATCCAGCATTGCTCGTCCGGGAGATGCAGGGGTTCGTGCTCATACTCACCTGCAGGTGTTCGTTCCCGAAGATGTCGTGCCGTTCTTCGGCCCTCCCGTCGCCGGCCTGGGCTTTGAGACTCCAGCATCACTCGCGTGCATTTACTCGCTAGTGCCCAGAACTTCCTCCTGCAATCCGAACGTGGTGACCGCGAACGCAAGCGGCGGATTTGGCGCAATAGCGCTGGTAGATGCCTTCCACTATCCGACGGCGTTGGCGGACTTGCAGACCTTTTCTGCTCAGTTTGGCCTGACAGCCCCCAATCTGACGGTCGTGTTCGCCTCTGGGAGCAAACCGGCGCAAGATCCCAGCGGCGGGTGGGAACTAGAAGCAGCTCTCGATCTTGAGTGGGCCCATGCGATGGCGCCAGGCGCCAAACTCTTCCTGGTGGAAGCGCGGTCCAGCAGCCTCAGCGATCTGCTGACGGCCGAGAGAGTCGCCGGCAACTTGGTGTCGGGCGCCGGCGGAGGAGAGGTCAGCAACAGTTGGGGTAGTGATGAGTTCGCAGGCGAGACTTCATTCGATCCGTCGTTCACGACTCCCGGTGTCGTATATTTCGCCTCTTCCGGCGATCAGCCGGGAGTTCAGTATCCTGCAGCTTCTCCTAATGTCGTGGCTGCCGGAGGCACAACTACAGCCCACAACCCTCTTACGGCGAACTTTCTTTCCGAGCGGGCCTGGGATCTCGCGGGCGGTGGTTCCAGCGCCTTTGAATCTCGCCCCTTCTATCAGGATGTCATTCAGTCGATTGTTGGAGCTAAGCGCGGGGTTCCAGACTTGTCGTTCGACTCCAATCCAGTCACCGGCGCGTGGGTGTTCGATTCCACGCCAGTGCAGGGAGGCGGCAGTGGTTGGTTCATTGTTGGGGGAACGAGCCTGGCTTCGCCCGCGCTGGCAGGAATCGTAAATGCTGCCGGAAATAAACTCGGATCCAGCCAGGCCGAGTTGAGCCTCATCTACAGCAACTTGTCTATCACAACCGATTTCAACGACATCAACAGCGGGTTTTGTGGCCCTACGGCTGGACTTTCCTCAAAGTTAGGTTGGGACTTCTGCACCGGAGTAGGAAGCGTGAAAGGAAAAATCGGAAAATAGAAGCGCTTTTGGGGAAGCTCCGCGACGGAATAAAAAAAGATATTGAGCGGCAAGGGGTGCTCACGCCGTGGAGCAAACCACCCACCGAATAACCTTCCCCTGTGTGGAATCATAAACGACGCTCGCTACGGATGATGGAAGTAACCTTCCGGCCTACTTTCCGGTTGACTGTCATCAAAGCCATCCCGGATGCTCATGCTGGAGGCTCCTATGCGCGCTCGAGTGGGAATGCTTGTGTCCGCGGCCTGGCTCGTTCTTGCCGTCGCAACGAGTGCGGTCGCCCAGGAAGACGATGCCGCTAAAGTCCGCGCGCTGGAAATGAAGTGGACGGACTCCTACAAGCAGCGGAAGATCGATATCCTTGCATCGTTGCTCTCCGATGATTTCGTCATCACGGTTGAGGACGGCGCTACCTACAGCAAGAGTGGATATATCACGCACACCGCCGACACTTCGGTCCAGGTGAAACTGGCAGAACTTTCAGACCTCAAGGTCCACTTGCATGGCAACGCTGCCGTGGTCACTGGCGCTTATCACGAGAAGGGAACCTCAAATGGTCAGCCGTACGAGTATCACGACCGGCTCACGGATGTCTGGATGAAGAGAGATGGGAATTGGCAGGTAATCGCCTCGCATTACAGCGTTCCGACAAAGTGATCGTGTGGCACGGGCGGTCCGCCCATGTAGTTGTAAACGCAGCACGACAACTCACCCGCACTGTTTCCGCTACAATCCTGCGGATGCGGCGTCATCCCACTGAGGAACTCCTCGATACCGATTCCGGCACGCCAGCCGAGGTCGCAGCCTCCATCCGGGATCTGCGTTGGTTCAATCAGTGGTTTGGCGGGGTCTCCACTGCGGTTCAGCTTGTAAAGGTCGCTGCCGGCGAACGGCAGCGATTGTCGGTTTTGGACGTTGCCGCCGGAGAGGGCTTTGTTCCAAAAAGTCTTCAGCGCCACTTGCCGCAACTCGAGCTAGACTTAACCCTCCTCGATCGAGTGCCGTCTCACTTTGCAGTGAACGGCACAGCACGCTCAATTTGTGGAGATGCTCTGGCACTACCGTTCCGGCCTTCATCCTTTGATCTAGTCTCCTGCTCGCTCTTTGTCCATCACCTGGCCCCTGAGCAAGTTGTGCTCTTCGTCAAAGAGGCGCTTCGCATATGTCGAGTTGCGGTTTTGATTCACGACCTCATCCGCGATCCACTGCATCTCGCATTTGCCTACGCGGGCTTGCCGCTTTATCGCAGCCGCGTGACTCGCCACGATGCGATTGCCTCGGTTCGTCAGGCTTACACCGTGGACGAAATGCGCGCATTTCTGCAACAGACAGGAGCCGCTCGCGTCGAGATCTTTCAGAAGTATTTCTATCGCATGGGCGCGATCGTCTGGAAGGCCGCGCAATGACGTTCGACCTGGTTGTGATCGGCGGAGGTCCCGCGGGCTGCGCAGCCAGCATCACTGCCGCTCGCGCCGGCGCGAAAGTACTGCAACTCGAACGCGGCCGTTTTCCTCGCCACAAAGTCTGTGGAGAATTCGTCTCGGCCGAGTCACTCTCGTTGCTTTCCCGTTTACTTCGGGAGGGGAATGGTGAACTGATCAACAACGCGCCATGTCTGCCGCGGGTCCGAATATTCATTGATGGAAGTCAGTTGGGCGGGCAAGTCTCGCCACCCGCAGCCAGCATTACGCGTTTTGATCTCGATTCGGCCCTCTGGCGATCCGCGATTGCGAGTGGTGTAGATGTTCGCGAAACCTGCGCGGTCCGGTCGGTCGACGGTGATGGGCCTTTCAGAGTGAACACTGAACGTGAGCCCTTCGAAGCCAGCGCGATTGTCAATGCCACCGGCCGCTGGTCGAATCTCACCAGCCCCGCCATCCGGGCCAGCGCAACCGGCGAGCGCTGGGTTGGCGTGAAGGCACACTTTCATGAACAGCATCCCCATCCCAGCGTCGACCTATATTTTTTTGATGGTGGCTACTGTGGGGTTCAGTCTGTCAGCTCGGCCTCAAACGGACACGGCGCACTTGTGAATGCGTGCGCCATGGTACGGGCAGATATCGCGAGTACCCTGGCAGAAGTCTTCGAGGCGAGCCCGGAACTGCGAGCAAGATCCCGCAACTGGACACCGGCCATCGACCCCGTAACAACCTCGCCGCTCGTTTTTCATGAACCGGAACTGGTGAACCAGGGCATGCTGCAGGCCGGAGATGCGGCAACCTTTGTAGACCCTTTCATCGGAGACGGAATTTCTCTCGCTCTACGCAGCGGCGCGCTCGCGGCCGAATGCCTTACTCCATTCTTCAAGCAGGCGTGCTCGCTGCAGCAAGCGACATTAGCCTATTGCGAAGATTACAAGCGAAGGCTAGGTCACGTTTTTCGGCGTTCATCGCGCTTGAGAAAAATGTTGCTTTCGCGTTCTTTTGTTAGAAGGCCGGCGCTTTCGCTGCTCGAGCGAACCCCCGCTATTACAAGCTTGCTGGTACGAATGACTCGCTAGCAAGGAACTACCGCACAACCAGAACTTCCCGAATATTGTCCCGTGAGAGGAAGAATTTTATCGAGGCAAAATCCCTGAACAGATTCTCGATGTGCCGGTTGTTGAACACGCGTTGCAGGGTGAACGTGGGATGGGGCTTGCGATGACCACCTTTCAGGTTCAATGGGTGCATTTCCAGCACATCCGTGCCGGTGATGTGATAGCGGTAATAAGGCGCGTCGGGACCAGCCTCCCGCGTGTGGAAGAACGCCAGAAGCATCCCTCCCGGCTTCATTACCGACCATAACCGTGCTACGACGGGCTTCACCAGGCCTTCGTCCATGTAGTCCGCCAGGTTCCAGCAAAAAACAAGGTCAAAATGCCCATTTGGATAAGCCAGGTTCTCTTCGAGAAACTTCTTGCTGTCGAGCACCGGGTTGCCTTGTTCATCGGGTTTAGCGAGATCCGGGTCAGTCGACGCTTCGAGCAGGTCCTGACTGTAGATACGGTGGCCGCGTTCGGTGAAGAAACGAAGATTACTTGCCGACGTCGCGCCGATGTCGAGCACGCACAATGGATCTTCCGTTTTCAAAACCCTCGCCAGCTCAGCCATAGCGCTGGATCGGCGATTGAGCCGCTCCGGAGCTTTCGGTTCTCTCGATGGCGTGGGAGTGTTGCTGCGAAAGAATTTCATCTATGTGGTGTGGACGCTTACCCCTGGGCCATGGATGTGTAGCATGGGCGGCCCTCCCGTGTTCCGGCGCACACCTGTGCTAAGCCATCCCTTCTGACTCAATATTAACTGACCGCAGGTCCAAGGGCCAGATTACTTGCCCGGTTCAGGAGGAGTGGAGGGCGGTGTGGTCGTCGAGGCCGCAGCGGCTGCGACGTTGGACGCCGTCGGCTTAGTCTCGGTAAGGATCTCGAGTTTACCCTTGAAAAACGCACCTTCTTCAATCGCGATGCGCCGCGTCTGTACATCGCCGTTTACGACTGCGCTCTTGCGCATCTCCGTGCGCTCGCTCGCCTGGATGTTACCCTCGAGCGATCCTCCAACCGTCACATTTTTTGCCGCCACACTGGCATGGACCTTCCCATTCGGTCCGATGGTCAGGCTGTTCCCGAGCAGTTGAACGCTGCCTTCGATTTGCCCATCAACGTAAACGTCTTCCTGGCCCGAAATTTCGCCTTTAATGAGAATCGTCTTCCCGATGTTCGCGAATCCCCCCGACGCTGGCGCAGTACTCATCGCTGGCCTCCCTTGACGACGATACGCAAAGGATTGTAACTCATGCGGGTTGTCGGCACCCGCCATCTCGCGGCTGTCAGGTGCGACATTCGCAACAGTAATCGCGTCTAAAATGTTGATGTCAGGCACGATGCGCTCTCGCCACAAACCGCGGTTATGGCTTGCCGGCGTCCTTGCCGCGCTTGCTGCGATCACTGGTCGCGCCAAGGATGAACCCACCCAATCCGGCTCTGCCCAATTAGTCGCTCGCGCCGTACAGAACGAAATCAACGCGAATGCTCCCGGCGGACTGCACTTCATGTTCCGCGATGAACGCCGCACCGTCCACCTGAACCAGACCAAACTGATCGTCGAAACCCGCGAAGGCACCGCTGGGCTTGTGATTGCCGAGGATGGGCATCCGCTTTCAACGGCTCGGCACCAAGCCGAAGAGGCCCGCCTCCAGAACTACATACGCAATCCTGACGAACTCAATAGGAAGCGCAGGCAGGAAAAAGAGGATGCCGACCGCACCATTCGCATCATGAAGGCACTGCCCTCTGCATTTATCTACGAGCAGGACGGAACACAGCAGGGAACTGAAAGTGTCGGCTCGCCTCAGGATCAATTGGTTCGCCTGAACTTTCGCCCCAACCCCGATTACGATCCTCCATCGCGCGTCGAGCAGGTGCTCACCGGCATGGCAGGGCACCTTCTCATTGACACGAAAGAGAATCGCATTGCGGAAATCGACGGCGCACTGCAGAAAGACGTCGCCTTCGGTTGGGGAATTCTCGGTCATCTCGACCGCGGTGGGCGCTTCCTCGTGCAGCAAGCCGATGTCGACAATCGCCAATGGGAAATCACGCGCATGGAACTGTCATTCACCGGTAAGATCCTCTTGTTTAAAAAGCTCAACATTCGTTCGACGGATTCCTTCTCCAATTTTCACCCCGTGGCTCCCGACCTGACCTTCGCGCAGGGAGTAGCCCTGTTACACAAAGAAGCCGCCCGCATCGAAGGCGCAATGCCGAAAGTCCCTTGAGCTCTCTTGATCCGCATTGGGCGCAAACTGCTGATATGCTTCCGAGTCATGAAACGCGCCATCCAGCAGCTTTGGATTCTTCTGCTCATCGCTCTTCCCGGCTATTCGCGAGTCGTTCGCGTCGAAATAACTTCCCGCGCAGACGTACTCAACCGCAAGAGCTTTGGCGATTCCGGCAGCTACGAACGGCTGGTCGGTCGAGTTTATTTTTCGGTCGCGATTTCTAATCCCCATAACCAGCGGATCGTGGATCTCACAAACGCGACCACCTTGAAGAACAACGAGGTCGAGTTCTCTTCAGACTTCGTTGCGATTCGACCGAAGGATACTCGCAAGGGAAACGGATCACTGATTCTAGAGGTCCCCAATCGCGGCCACGGGCGAATTGCTTCTCTGGTAGACGGCGGTGACTGGGACATTGCCGCCGACTCCGGCGATGGCTGGCTGCTGCGCACCGGCTTCACGATCGTAACCCTGGGATGGCAATGGGACGCGACCGGTGACGATGCTCTTCGTCTCTTTGCTCCGATCGCAAAAGAAAACGGCAACACCATCACTGGCCTGCTGCGCAGCGACTATATGCCCTGGAAGGTCATGTCCGACATTCCGCTGGGCCACTTCTACACTCGCGACGCCATCGGCGGCAGCGAATATCCGGTGGCCGCGCCGGATGATCCTCGTAATGTTCTAACTGTCCGGGACTCGCGCGAAGCGCAGCGAACCACCATCCCCAGGTCACAATGGCAGTTCGCCCATACACTCGACGGCAAACTCGTTCCCAGCGATCGTTACATTCACCTCGATGGCGGCTTCCAGCCAGGAAAGATCTACGAATACATTTACGTTGTTGCTGACCCCGTGGTCGCGGGCTTGGGTTTTGCCGCAGTTCGAGATTTTGCCGCCTACGTAAAGCATGTCCCCGATGCGCTCACTCCTGCCGCTCGCGTGTACGGGCAGGGCATTTCGCAAAACGGGCGATTCCTCCGCGACTTCCTTTATCAGGGCTTCAATGCGGATGAAGATGGGCGCATGGCCCTCGACGGCGTGCTCGCCCACGTAGCAGGTGCCGGACGCGGCAATTTTAATTACCGCTTTGCTCAGCCCTCGCGCGACGCCCAGCCGACCTCGTCAGTTTTCTTCGCAACCGATATCTTTCCTTTTACCGACCTGCCCGAAACAGACCCCTTGACTGGAGCAAACGGAGGCCTGCTCGATCAAGCCGTTAAAGACAAAGTCGTTCCCCGGATTTTCTTCTCGAACACCTCCTACGAATATTGGGGGCGAGTCGGCGCCCTGATTCACGTCAGTGCGGACGGTATCAAAGACGTTCGTCTCTCGGACAACGTCCGCATTTACCTGCTCACCGGGTTGCAGCATTTCTCCGGTCCGTTTCCGCCCGCAAAAGGCACCAACGATCTCTTGGGCCAGGAACCGCAGTCGCCGCTGCCAATCCAGTTCTTCTGGCGCGCCATGATCGCCAACATGGATGCGTGGGTGCGCAACAGCACCCTTCCTCCCGCTAGCAGCTATCCGAAAATTGCTGATGGAACCCTGGTACCTTTCGCCGATTGGCGATTCCCGCCTATTCATGGCGTCAACCTGCCACGCGAATCCAATGCCGCTTATCGATTGGATTTCGGTCCGGCATGGGGGAAGGGAATTGTCAGCGTTCAACCACCGAAGGTCGGCCAGGCATTTCCGGCCTTGGTTCCTCAGGTTGATGAAGACGGCAACGACCGCGCTGGCGTGCATTTACCCGAGGTTGCGGCCCCACTCGCAACTTATACCGGGTGGAATCTTCGTGATTCATCCATCGGCGCTCCCCATGAGCGTGTGCCCTTCGAAGGATCGTATCTTCCGTTCCCGAAGACCGCCGGTGAGCGCCAGCAGTCACACGACCCTCGCAAATCTATCGCCGAGCGTTACAGCGATCAGCAAGCCTACATGGCAAAGTTCACCAAGGCCGTCGACGATCTGATCCAGCAGCGCTGGATTCTCCCGGAAGACCGCCCCGCGCTTCTACACCGAGGCGAACAGGAGTGGGCAGAAGCCACAAAGTAAAGCAGTACCCGACGCAGCTCTTCTCTGCGCCCTCGGCGAACTCTCTGCGGCCTCTGCGGTTAAAGGCTTTTCGTTTCTCCAACAACCCTTGCAATCCCCTCACACCCGGCGCAGAATGCCTCGATGGCCGCGCCTCACCTCGCCGACGAATCCCGCAGTCTGCGCGCCTTTGCGCCTGCCCTGGTTCTCCTGGCCATCAGCTTCCTTATTAACTACGTCGATCGCGGCAACGTCTCGGTCGCCGGCCCGCTGTTGAAGTCCGAGTTCAACTTGTCCGCAACTCAACTCGGGATTCTCTTCACTGCCTTCTTTATCAGCTACACCGGAATGCAGTTCGTCATGGGATGGCTGGTCGATCACTTCGACGTCAACCGCATCCTCGCCGCCGGGTTCCTGATTTGGTCGTTGGCAACGGCAACGACCGGCGTCGTCCGTGGCTTCATCCTTTTATTTGTTATGCGCCTGATTCTCGGCGTAGGCGAATCCGTCGCCTTGCCCGCAGGCTCAAAAATCCTCGCGCGCTGCTTGCCGGAACACCATCGCGGATTCGCCAGTGGCGCCCTCATGTCCGCCCTGCGCACCGGCAACGCGGTCGGAACCTTCGGCGCCGGATTTCTTATGACACGCTACGGATGGCGTCCCGTATTCATTGGAATTGGATTGATCAGTCTGCTCTGGCTTCCAGCCTGGGCAAAGTGGAAGCCCCCGTATGTCCGCAACGCGCCGCATCAGCATTCGTCAGTACAGACCTGGGAAATTTTCGCCAAACGTTCCTTCTGGGGCACCACGCTTGGTCACTTCGCCTGCAACTATCTGTTCTATTTCATGATTACCTGGCTGCCCAGCTATCTGGTCCTCGCTCGGCATCTTTCGATGGCGAGCATGATCCGCATCGCGGGACTTTACTACACCGTAGACGCAATAGCAGCCATCGGCGGCGGCTGGCTGCAGGATTTCTACATTCGCAAAGGTCACAGCTGCACGGTAGTGCGAAAAGCCGGCATGGGGATCGCGTTTTCTCTCGGCGCGATCGGCGTCATGGGATGTGCACTCGCTGGCGCAGACACTTACTTGCCATGGCTCATGGTCGCCGGCGTAGGTTGCGGATTAAGCGCGCCCGGCATCTACGCCTTCTGCCAGCGCATTGCCGGGCCAGAAGCCGTCGGCCGCTGGTACGGCCCGCAGAACGGCTTCGCCAACTTCGCGGGTATCATGGGCCCGTCGCTCACCGGTTTCGTCCTCGATCACACCGGCAGCTTCTTTTGGCCCTTCGCAGTCACATCAGCAATTTCTCTCCTGGGTGTCGTCGCCTGGGTGTTTATCGTCGGAAAAGTCGAGCCGCTGAGTTGGAAAGCCGTCGATAAATCCTCTGCCCAACTGCGTGCACAGGCCTTACCTGAAGGACATTGACACGGTTAGCTGCGCGGATTTCCCCTCTGGCAAACACTCGCCGGGCGGGGTACTATTATTTCCTCTCGTCAGCTGGTTCCGCCGGCACGCTGAAAATGAAACTATTTGGCAAAAAACTCTTTAAGAAGCAGGACGACAAAGACTTAGCCGAAGCACGCGAGCTGGCCGCGGCGAGACTGGCGATGTACAACGCGGATCGAAGAGATTTGCCTCCCGCTAAGCCACTCAGGAAGTCACCCAGTCCGCTTACCCGATTGCGCTGGTGGCATTGATTTACACGAAAGCAATCTTTAATGCGGCGTCATTCGTTGCTTCAATACATCGCGATACAAGTCGCAGTACGGTTTTCGCAGACCAGTTGACGTGCCCACGCTTCCGTCCTGCTTGAATTGAATGTAAGCCTGATCACCGTTGAACGCCGGCCACTTCACCAGCTCCTCTGAATTCGGATCTCCGCTTCTGGCGAAGTTTGCCCAGTATTTCTCCATCAACTCCGCCAACTGGAAGTCGACGTCGCCAAACTTGCCCGCAATGTTTCCTTCTTTGGGAAAAAACCCAAACACATAGGGCAAATCCGCCGAGTGAACGGAGCCTCGCACCTCCTGTCCGGGGATTGCATGTCGCAACTCGTATTCGTAAGCCGCATGCTGACCCGCCGCGTGCCAGATCGCCTCCGTCGTCGCCGGGCAGCGAAACGCCAGATCGGCAATCCACTGATCTCCGGCGGACCCGTAAAGAACATCCGGATTTCCAGTCCCTTTATTGGCGAGTCCATACAAGCCAAACGCGCGCTCCGCCAGAGTGCCAGTCACGTCGCGAATAAACTTGCGTACTTCGTCCGGACCACCCGTCATGCCGAATTCTCGCGTCGTAGTACCAATCAGTAAAGGGATCGGCGCCTGCTCGCCGAGCGCGAACACAACCGCGGGATGACGACCAAGAAGCCATCCGTCGAGAATCGGTCCGATCATCGCCGGGGCCTGCGGATCTTGTTTGCCCGCGAGCGTCAGCAATTCCGGCACGCTTCGCGCGCGCAGAAATGTCAGTTCCTCGCCCGCGGGCGCCTTTAAACTCATAATCACTTTTTCATTCGTCTTTTCTGCTTGCGCCAGCGCAGGCAACGGAGGCCCAAGCGGCGATCCGCTCTGCGCAATCATCCGATGGAACAACCCTCGGGCGAGAGGCGAGACCATCAAATAGCCCGCGTCAATCGCTCCCGCCGATTGCCCGAACACAGTCACGTTCGCCGGGTCGCCTCCAAACTTTGCAATATTCTCGTGGACCCAGCGCAGCGCAAGCAGTTGATCAAACAGCCCGTAATTTCCAGAGGAATGGTGAGGTGATTCTTTCGTCAGCTGGGGAAGAGACAGGAAGCCAAATATACCCAGTCGATAATTCACCGTGACCAGCACCACGCCGTGCTGCACCAGCGTGCCGTCCTTATATAGAGGACTCGACGCCGTTCCTCCAGCATTGGCCCCGCCGTGGAACCAGACCATCACCGGCAGCGGCGCCTTCGGCGGCCATACCGGAGTCATTACATTCAGAAAAAGGCAATTTTCGCTGCTGGTTTCTGAGTCGTGCTTGTTCCAGTCACCGAGCACAGCTTGCGCGCAGGGAGCGCCAAACGCGGTCGCATCGCGACCTCCAGTCCAAGGTTTCGCCGGAACCGGATCGTGCCACCGAAGATCGCCCACCGGAGGCTCAGCGTAGGGAATTCCCAGAAACTCAGCTCCACCGGACACACGAGGTTTGCCTTTCAATTCTCCGCTAGCGGCACCTACGAGGAACTCAGCAGCCGCCCTGGCAGGAACTGAGGGGATCGAAAACGCGAATGCCAACACAACAAGACTCAGACGCAATCGCCAGGCCGCAAACGATCTCACTGGGAACTCCTTAGCAGAGATGGGAGACTGGCCCACCGCTTCAGTGTATGTACTAACACAAGCAGGGTGTATTTGGGCTGTAACGCTCAACGCGGGCGCCGCGAGCTTTTGATCCCGAGCAGCATTCGAAAGTGTTCGCGAAGTTGCGCGACTGCGCGATCGAACGGCTCAACCGATCCATAGGACCGTGAGAGCATAACTCCGCCTTCCATTACCACCAGCACATAAGTGGCAAGCGCATCAACGTCGATCTTCTTCGGAAGGCGGCTTTTCATCTGCAAAATACATTCTCGCATCGCGCCAATCCACCCGCTGAAATTGTCGGCGATGAGTCTATGTGCCGGCCGGTTCTCAGGATCGATCTCAAGCGCCAGCCTTCCCAGCGGGCACCCATACTGGCAGTTCGTCTGCAGAATGCGCTCGCGGTAGCCTGCGAGGATTGCGAAAATCCGCTCCAGCGGCTCGTCGGTTTTCTCGAATGCCGGATTGACGATGATCGGCCTCAGTCCGTGGATGTACCCTTCGAGCACAGCCCGCAACAACGCCTCTTTACTTTCGAAGAAATGGTAAAAGCTGCCGGAATTGACTTCGGCGTGCGCCAGCAGATCGGCCATACTGGTGCCGGCGTATCCGCGCTCCCAGAAAAGGTAACGTGCAGATTCGATCAGGCGGTCGCGGGTGGGCAGGGTAGAGGACACAAAAACTCCTTGCTGGATTCAGCATACTGTGGTTTACTTGAACGATCAACTAACTCCCAAAAGGGGCGCACCATGAAAGCCATCATCGCGGTTCTGCTTACAATCAGTGTCTTTTCTGCCGCAGCCAACGCTGCAGAAAATCAACCCCAGCCGTCAACCGACAAGATGTTGATCCTGAGCATCAGCATTCCCGCCTCACGTGCCGATGTCTGGCGCGCCTTCTCAACCAGCGAGGGCCTGAGCACATGGCTCACGCCCGGCGCGGTAGTCGATCTCCGCCCCGGCGGCGAATGGATGGCCCATTACCCCAACGGAAAAACCGGTGGCGGCACGATCCTCAGCTTCGTGCCGGAAAAAGAAATTGTGATCTCGGCCATGGCGCCGGAGCAATATCCCACCGTGCGAAGCACCCGCACTCACGCACGCTTCACATTCGAGTCCCGTGGCAACGGTACGCTGGTCACGCTCGAGCAGACCGGCTGGCAAGACGGCGAGGAATGGGACAAGGCTTACGAGTATTTATTTCCCGGCAACGCTTATCTGCTGGCTACCCTGCATCGCCGATTCGTGAACGGCCCACTCGACTGGGCCAAAGAGTGGGGAAGCGCAAACAAATAAGGGGACAAACATGAACCTTCACACACTGAACATCTGGGCCATTGTGGTTGCAGCCGCTTCCGCTTTCTTGCTCGGCGCAATCTGGTATGCGCCGTTCGCGCTCGGTGGACTCTGGAAAAAATCCAACGGCTTCACCTCGGAGCCGCCGTCCGCCGGCCCAAAAATCTTCACGACCGCCTTCGTCCTGAGCCTGGTGATGGCCTTCAACCTAGCCATGTTTCTCAACGACCCCAAGACCAACCTGGCTTGGGGAGCAACCGCCGGCTTCCTCGCCGGCTTCGGCTGGGTCGCCATGGGTATCGGCATAGTCGCGCTGTTCGAGCGCCGGCCATTCTCATACGTGCTGGTCAACGGCGGATACCTGACGGTCGCTCTGGTTCTCATGGGAGCGATCTTAGGTGGCTGGCGCTAGCACACCCGCATTACGCTGAAGATGACTGTCTTCGCCCGGTCGCCATCGACGGACCCATCGTCCGGGCGAGTGGCCCACTCAAGCCCGCCTTTGGCTTGAGTGGGGATTCAGCCTGCTGGCGGGTCGCCCACCCTCGATATCTGCACGAAATGAGCCCAGTCTGCCCGTCAGAGTGGCTAACAGGTTGTAAAATAGATTCAGCCGCGCGGCTCCCGCGCTATTCTTCGCGATTGCGAAAAGGTATTCAACATGTCCAGGGACAACGGAAAAACGCCCAACTCCAATTCCACCAGCCTTCGCCTCAAAACCGGCCTCGCCGAAATGCTCAAAGGCGGCGTCATCATGGACGTCACTGATGCGCGGCAGGCGGAGATCGCGGAGAAGTCAGGGGCTGTTTCGGTGATGGCGCTCGAGCGCGTGCCGGCGCAAATCCGCGCCGAAGGCGGAGTTGCGCGCATGGCCTCGCCGAAGAAGATTCGCGAGATCATGGCGGCGGTCTCAATTCCTGTGATGGCCAAATGCCGGATCGGCCATTTTGCCGAGGCGCAGATCCTCGAAGCCCTCGGCGTCGATTACATCGATGAGAGTGAAGTACTGACTCCGGCCGACGAAGCGCATCACGTCGATAAGCATGCATTCAAGGTCCCGTTTGTTTGCGGCGCGCGCAACCTGGGTGAGGCATTGCGTCGGATTGCTGAAGGCGCGGCGATGATTCGCACCAAGGGTGAGGCCGGGACCGGGGACGTTGTGCATGCCGTGAAACATATGCGGCAGATCGTTCAGGACATGAAGATTCTCACCGTGCTCAGTGAACAGGAGCTTTACGCAAAAGCCAAAGAACTGCAGGCGCCGTACGAACTGGTGAAGCTGGTTGCGAAGGAAGGGAAGCTGCCGGTGCCGAATTTTTCTGCTGGCGGCATCGCCACTCCCGCCGATGCGTCGCTCGTGATGCAGCTCGGCGCAGAGGCCGTGTTCGTTGGTTCCGGCATCTTCATGGGGAATCGCACGTCGTGCACGCATTCTTTAACGACCCATCCTTATGATGAGACTTGCGCCTTCTCTCCGCCCGAAGAGGCCGAGCGACGCGCCCGCGCCATCGTTAAGGCCGTCACCCACTACAATGACCCTAAAGTTTTGCTTGAAGTCAGCGAAGACGCGCACAGTGCCATGAAAGGCCTCGCGGTCAGCGCGATGGATGAGGCGCAGATGCTGCAAACGCGAGGCTGGTAAACCCCGTCGTTCGTCGCTGGCGATCGCTCCTGCGGTTCACGGTTTTGCGCTCACTGCGTTTCGCGCATTGATTCACTCGAGTTCCGGCACGGCTAAAGCCGTGCCCTGGCACGAACCTTCGCGGACTGGAGTGTCCGCGCCATACGAACACAGACGATCGAGCCAGCCCTCACGATTCCGGCGGATGATCGAGAATCGCCTCGTTCTTGGTGTCCCAATATTGCTTCTTGCCTGACCAGTAGGCTTCGGCTGACATCATGCACGCGACCGAATGCGCGAACCCGTCTTCTACGGTGCAGTGCGGATCTTGCCGGGAGCGCAGGCAGTCGAACCAGTTGGCCATGTGCTCGAGCGAGCGGTCGTCGATGCCCATGGGCGGCAGTCCGGTTTCTCCGGGGAGCAGCAGGTTTTTCGACTGGCGTTGCTTATCTACGTCGGGGTCCTGCTCGTGGGTTCCTTTTTCTTCAATCAGTTCATATCGCGGGCTGCCTTCGCCGCCGACGTTTATCAGCGTCGCCTTCTTTCCCATGTAACGCGTGAAGCTGGGAGCGTCGTTTCCAAAGCTGGTTGAGTAGCTGACAAGGAATCCTTTGGGATATTCGAGCAGCGCGTGAAAGGTGTCGGCGTTCTCTCTCCCGTCATGCCAGGCGTACACGCCGCCGTGCGCAACTGCGGAACGGGGAAAGCTGTCATTCATAAACCAGTGCACGAGGTCGAGGCCGTGGCTCATCCATTGATCGGGGATGCCGCTGGAGAATTCTTTGTAGAGCCGGAATTCGCAATACACCTTGGGATCGAACGGGCGGTAAGGTTTGTTGAGCAGAAAGGCGCGCCAGTCGGTGTCCTGCTCGCGGATGAGCTTGGTGACTTCGCGGCCACGCCAGCGCGGGCCGTGATAGTTCCAGACGACCTCTACCTTGCTTACATCGCCGAGAACGCCGGTCTGGACCAGATCGCGCGCGGCACGCGGATGCGGCTCGCTGCGATGCTGGGTGCCGACTTGAACGACGCGCTTGTTTTTCCGGACGGTATCGCGAGCGGCTTGCGCCTCCGCCAGCACATTGCCCATCGGTTTTTCCACGTAGACATCCTTGCCGGCTTCGGCCACCATTTTCAGCAGCAGGGAATGAGCGTGGTCGGGAGTGGAAAGGATTACGGCGTCAATGTCTTTGGCTTCGAGGACTTCTTCGATATGGGAAAAAGGCCGGGGCGCGCGCCCGTAATACTTCTGATTGGCAGCGACCGCCTTTTCGCGATTCAGCCGCCACAGGTCGCACACACCGGTCATGTCAACGTTGTGCTTGCTTGCAAGTTGGGAGACGATCCAATCGAGCTCTTCGCCCCGGCCGCCGTTTCCCACGTGACACAGAGAAATGCGATCGTTGGCGCCCAGAATTTTTCCGTAAGAAAGAGCGGTGTTTGCCAGGGCAGCGCCTCCGGCAACTGTTGCGGACTTCGAGAGGAATGTTCTGCGGTCCATGCCCGTGTGTGAGTTGGTCACGATGACTCCTGGTTTGGAAGAATGTCAGTTAGGAATCTTAACTCTTCGGCATCGAGAAAGCTGTTACCAGCGGCGGTTGCACCAATCGCACCGATGCAGCTTCCTCGCGGCGACTCAGTGTACTGACTGCTCCCACCACCTCAGCACCCGCATCGCCCTTACCGTGTTCCAGCGGCTGGGGCGGCCGTCGCCGTCCTCGAGCGCGAAGTAGACCTTGCCGGGATGGGTATTCTCCAGCAGCCAGGTACCATCGGGCTGCTGACTGCGACGAAGCAAGTCGATTGCTTCGTCCATTCGAGAATCTCGCACATCTCCAACCGCACGGAAGTAGTCGAGGGCTCGCAGCACGTCGTACTGCCAGTGCGTGGGAAACGAGAATTGCAGCCAGTCCGGATCGACGACCTCGCCGGTGCTCTTGCGGCGGAACAGCTTTCGTTCCAGGAGATACTCCTCGCCGCGACGCCGCGCCGCGATGGATTCTGGCGAGCCACCGGTTGCACGCTCGTGCGCCAAAAGTCCTTCGAGCACGTTGATGGTGGTCGCAAACGACGAACGCACCGAACCGTTCTCCGCCTCGCAGTTCCAGCCGCCGTCCGCGAGCTGCTCGCGAAGTAAGCGGGCGACAACGCCATCCACATTCTGACCGAAGTAGGTGCCCAGGGTGACGACCCTGCCATTGATGCACGGCTCGACCTCGCCGCTGAAGAACGGCTCGCCAGCGTGCTCCCATCGGCAGTTGCCTCTGACCAGCGCCAGCGCGCGGCGCACGCGCTCCGAGCGCGGGTCAATGCCGAAATCGTGGAGCAGTTGAAGCGTTGGCAGGGTGGATGTCCATGGTTGTCCCGGCTCGTCGCGATTCCAGCCTTCGGCAGGGAAGCACGCGCCTTCTGCCCACTGACCGTCTTCGTCCTGCAGCGCGAGAAGTCTGGCACCCCAGCCCTCAGTGGCGACCCGTGCACGTTCGGCGGCGACGGCCTCAGCCGGAGTATGGACGAGATCCCGCCAAACCTGCCACCGGATGGCGGGGTCGGAGTCGAGCAGCCAGTCGAGGATGGCCATGGGTGGAAGATAGCATGGGTATCAGCCTCGAGCGCGTTTACCGCGGCCCGATAAACCTGGCCGCCGGACGGGTGAGGGCACCCGTCCCCACGTAATTAAGTTTCAGCTCCGCTTCGCGAACTTTGACTCACTCAAATCCAGCTCGCGCTCGAGTTCGCGGAGGAGTTCGTCGCTGATGCGGCGCTGGTTGCGTAGTTGGACGGCGGTCTGACGCTCGACCTTCAGGAGCTTGCGGGAGACTTCGACATACTGCTTGTAGAACATAGGCGCCAGCCCATCGGCGTCGCCATCTTCATTGAGGCTGGCGAGGCGGGCGCGGTAGTGCTGCGCCAGGTCGTCATACACTTCGACTGTCTCGGACCTCGCAATTCTTTCACTGCTGGCCTCCCGCCGAGCGCTTTCACGCGCATCTTTATCACCGGATTCATCCTGGCGCAGATCATCCAGATATTGAAGCGCCGCGTTGAGAATCGCGCGCCTCGCTTCCCGTTCTTCATCGGAATGAGATCCAGAGGCGCCGGCCAGGCCAAGGGCGCGAACCAGCGGCGGCAGGGTGAGTCCCTGGAGGACGAGCGTAACCAGAATTGCGCTGAAGGCGAGGAAGATGATCATGCTGCGCTGTGTGAACGGCGTGCCGTTCTCGAAGGTCTGTGGCAGGGCGATTGCGGCAGCGAGCGAAATCACTCCTCTCATCCCCGTCCATCCGATGACGAACAACCGGCGGGGCCCGGCGAGTGGTTCGTTCTGACGCAAAATCCGTCTGCGAATGAGATTCGCCGCGTAAGCTCCGGGGAAGGTCCAGATCAGGCGTAGCACTATAAGGAATGCGCTGAACACGGCAGCGTATCCGATCAGGGTTTGCAGACGATACTCGCGGATGCTCGCAAGCACGTAATGTAACTGCAAACCGATCAAGACAAAGACGAGCCCATTAAGAACGAACGTCAGAGATTCCCAGACGGCCCAAGCCTGCAGGCGCACGGCTGGTGAGAAGAAGTGCGAGCTCTGGCGGCTGAGGTAGAGTCCGCAGACGACGACGGCGAGAACACCGGAGGCGTGGAGCGCGTCGGCGGTGAGATAGGCGACGTAGGGCGTGAGGATACTGAGCGCGATTTCGATGGGACCGTCATCGATGCGATGCTCGATGGCGTGAATGATCGCGCCGATGGCGAGCCCGATCACAAGGCCGACAGTGGTGAGATAGATCAGGCGCAGCAAGCCGAAGGCGAAGGTCGGAGTCACTCCGCGGTTCAGCAGAACGAGACCGAACTCGAGCGCGAGCAGTGCACTGGCGTCGTTCAGAAGACTCTCGCCTTCGAGGATGTCGACGATGTGTTTCGGCAGGCCGACACGCTTCGCGATTGAGGTAGCGGCGATGGCGTCGGTTGGCGCGACCACCGCGCCCATCACTACCCCGATGCGCCAGTCGAACCAGGGAAGAAACCAGTGGCTTAGTCCGGTTACGCCGAGGACTGTAAACGTGACCAGGCCGAAAGCGAGAAACAGGATGCTGACCAGGTTGTAAGAAAATTCTCGCCACGAAGTTTGCCATGCCGCGCTATAAAGAAGCGGCGGAAGGATCACCAGAAAGACAAGATCGGGATTGAGTTCGATCCTGGGGACGCGTGGAATGAGGCTTAAAAGAAGGCCGCCCAGGACCATCACGATCGGATAGGGCGTTTTTAGTTTTTTCGCAAGAACGCCGAAGACTACGACGAAGAGCAGTAGAAGCAGAAATACGAGTTCGGTGGCGTGGACGTTCGAGGGCATGGGGAGCTCTTCTCGTCAAAAATACACCAAGCGCTGGAGCTTGCAGCCTTGAAGGTGTTCTTGTCCATGGAAGAATTTTCTGTCGTCGGAGTGGCCAGAAGGAGTAAGCTGGGCAGCCGTCTGTTTCGGAGAACAATTGCGGCCAAAGGAGGCTTTCGATGTCCATCCGCGCTTCGCTTGCCCTGTGTACTTTGACTTTGTTTCTCTCCACAATCTTTCTCGCCGCCCAGGAAACCAAACCTAAAGTGCAGCATGTTTCGGTGCCAGCCGCCTCGGCCGCGTCCGGTAAGGCGATGTTTAAGGCTTATTGCGCTTCCTGCCATGGCGAGAGTGGCAAGGGCGGCGGTCCCGCGGCAGCAGCGCTCAACAAGGCACCCGCGGACCTGACCATGCTGGCCAAGAAGAACGGTGGCAAATTTCCAGAGGATCGAGTAGCAAGCATTCTCAAAGGTCAAGCCACGGTGACCGCGCATGGAAATGGCGAGATGCCGGTCTGGGGACCACTGCTCAAGCAGGTCAGCCACGGCGGAAACGCTGAGTTGCAACAGCGCGTAGCCAACCTGACGCGCTACCTCGAAACGCTGCAGGCGAAGTGAGGCAGCGCTCCGCGATTGACTAATTTGAAGACCATGAACGAGCACACTACGTGTTGCATTGCCGGCGGCGGGCCGGCGGGGGTCATGCTCGGATATCTGCTGGCGCGGGCGGGCGTCGAAGTTGCGGTCCTTGAGAAGCACAAAGATTTCTTCCGTGATTTTCGGGGCGACACAATTCATCCTTCCACGCTTGAGGTAATGCACGAGCTGGGACTGCTGGAAGAATTGCTGCAGAAACCGCACGAGGAGCTGCGCGGAGTTGAGGCGCACTTTGGCGAGCGGGTTCTGCATCTGGCGGACTTCTCGCATCTGCCGACGCGCTGCAAGTTTGTTGCGTTCATGCCGCAGTGGGACTTCCTGAGTTTCATGTCGGGTCACGGGCAAAAGTTTCCGGGGTTCAAACTGCGCATGGAGGCGGAGGTCACTGATCTTTTGTATGAAGACGGGCGCGTGGTTGGCGTGAAGGCGCGCACGCCGGAGGGCATGCTGGATGTCCGCGCAGACCTGGTAGTGGCGGCAGACGGCCGTGGTTCGACGGCGCGTGAACGCGCGGGTCTGGAAGTGATCGACCTGGGCGCGCCGATGGATGTGCTGTGGTTTCGCATTCTGAAGATGGCGGGCGATCCGCCGCAGGCGTTCGGTTTTGTGGGCGCGGGACAATTTATGGTCCTGATTGATCGCGCGGAGTACTGGCAGTGCGCGTACGTGATCCGCAAAGGCTCGTTGGAGGAACGGCGGAAGCGGGGGCTCCAGGCGTTTCGGGAAGAAGTGGGCCGGTGCGCGCCGTTTCTGGCGGACCGCACCGGGGAGATTACGCAGTGGGACGACGTAAAGCTTTTGAGCGTGAAAGTGGACCGGTTGCGGAAGTGGTGCCGGGAAGGGTTGCTGTGCATCGGGGACGCGGCGCATGCAATGTCGCCGGTCGGGGGAGTAGGGATCAATCTGGCAATACAGGATGCGGTTGCGGCTGCGAACCTGCTCGCGCCGAAGCTGCTAAAGCATGAAGTAAAGTTAAGCGATCTTGAAGCGGTGCAAAAACGGCGTGAAAAACCTGCTCGGGTGACGCAGAACGCGCAAGTGTTTTTGCACAAGCATTTGCTGGAAGCGATTTTCGATTCAAAGGAGCTGATCGCGCCACCGGGGCTGTTAAAGCTGACCGAGCGCTTTCCGAGGCTGCGAGAAATTCCGGGTCGCATGGTGGGGATGGGTGCCAGGCCGGAGCATGTGGAGCTTCACTGAGGGTAAGTCGCACAAGAAACAGAAGCCCCGCTCGTCAAACGGGGCTTCGGCAAAATTGCCAGTCGGTACGCTACCTTTCAATGACATTGTACCGAGCGATGCAAGTCGAGGGCGTGCGGCGGACAACGGAGTCGCACCGTAGTCCTTACGCGGCTTCGAGCACCGACAAAATATTTCCTGCCGGGTCCTTGAACCAGGCAATGGTTGGTCCATTTCCACGCGAAATTCCTCGCGCATCTGTTTTTAGGTTTGGCTCGTCATAAACTTCGAATCGAACCCCGCGCTGGCCGAGTTCGTCGACGGCTTTTTCCACATTGTCCACGGGAAAATTCAAGACAGTGAAGGTGGCGGGCTGGTGGTTCGATTTTGGATAAATCATGGTCTTGGCTTTGCTGAGAACCAAGGTACCTTCGGCCCCAGAGGAAACTTCCAGCCCCAGCGTCTTGCCATAAAAGTCTTTGGCTTTCTGAATGTCATTGACTGAGAAACTGCCGAGAGCCTTGTTTGCGTCTAGCATATCGGATCTCCTGATTGTGATTTTCGATTTTGGATGCTGATTCCTTGTGCATAAATCCTGCGAGCGAAGGTGTTATTTTTGTCGCAGTTTTGTCATATCCTTTGACACTTCTTTACTCAAGCCTGGCGTAACTTTCGTCCCCCACCCGTGTTTGCACTAATGACAGCAAAAGTGGTGTCCCAGAAAGGGTAAGGTCATGAAATTCAATAACTTAGTTGGCGTTGGAGTGATGGCATTGGCGTTGTCGCTCGGGGCAGCGGCGACAACTTCGAACCAGGCTGCTGGACCGCTTTCTCAGCAGGGAATTGCGACCATCCAGAAGCAGGTCAGGCATGAGCTGAACATGCTGCCGTACGTGAACGTTTTCGACGACATGAGCTTCTCAGTGGACGAGAATGGCGTGGTCACGCTCAACGGAGAGGTGACTCGCCCGGTGCTGAAGAGCGATGCGGCGAACGTGGTGAAGCGAATCGAAGGCGTTTCGCGCGTGGAGAACCAGATCGAAGTGCTACCGGTCTCGTTTTTCGATGATGGACTGCGCGTGCGGCTGTATCGGGCGATCTATCGCGGGCCGCTGGCGAGGTACTCGCTGGGCGTGCAGAAGCCGATTCGCATTATCGTTGAGAACGGCCACGTGAAGCTGGTGGGCGTGGTGGATAGCGAGTTCGACAAGAACATCGCTGGTATCCGCGCAAACAGCGTGCCGGGAATTTTCTCAGTGCGGAACGACCTGAAAGTTGTGAAGGGATAAGACTCACGTTCAGGGGCTAGCCAGGGGCGGGGCCGAAAGGCCTCGCGTTTTTTTCTGCTATAGCCACTTTCTGAAAGAGTTGACAACCATTTTGCTTTGCCCGTAGCGTTAACGCCCATGACACGTGAGCAGCAACCGGCGTTACCGGCGTTTGCAATTGGGATGATCGGGCCCGGAATTCTCGCGCTGATCTATGGCGATTTCGCGATGGTGTGGCAACCGGTGCCGCAGTTCGCTGGACGGACCGCGGTTGCGTACGTTTCGGGCGTAATGATGCTGCTCGGCGGCGTCGGACTGTTGTTCAGCCCCACGGTGAAATGGTCTGCGCGAGTGTTGTTTCCATATCTGATTGCGTGGGCGCTCTTGAAAGTGCCGGCGCTGGTGGTTGCGCCAGGGATGGAGGCGGTCTGGCTGGGATTCGGCGAGCTTGCAGTGCTCCTCGCGGGCGGCTGGTTCCTGTTTGCGAAGCTGGGCGAAGTAGAAGGATCGCCGATCGGATTCATCACGAGTGAAAAGGGCCTTTACGCCGCGAAAAAGTTCTTTGCGGTTTGGCTGATACCGATCGGGCTGTCGCACATTTTTTATGTCAAAGAGACAGCGGCGTTGGTACCGGCGTGGCTGCCTTATCGCGAAGGCTGGGCGTACCTGACGGGCGCGGGGCACATCGCTGCCGGTCTGGGCATGTTGTTTGGGATTTTGCCGCGCCTGGCCGCGTTCGCCGAAGCCGCGATGATCGGCGTGTTCACGCTCCTCGTTTGGGGACCGAAAATTGCGGCGGAACCGAAGTCGCGGCTGAACTGGACGGCGTTCTTCATCTCGTGGGCAATCGCTGCGGGTGTGTGGATTGTGGCGCAGAATGTCGGAGCGAAGCACGGTCAGAAACTGGCGGCGGGAAAGACTGCGAGCGCGTAGTCGTCAACAAAGACAACTGACTTCCCCACTCAAGCCAAAGGCGGTCTTGAGTGGGCTACCCGCCTCATCGTTCCCACCCTTTCGCAAAAAGCGCGAAAGGATGGGGCACCCACCTTCCTGGGTGATTCAAAAGGGTGGGCCAGCCGCCGTTTCGCCTCATCCAGCAAATCCGTTTCCTCAACGAACAAAAACTCCGCACTGGCATCGACGAATTTCTTAATCAACCAGGGACACGCAACGCGATCAACTTTGACGTCTTTGCGTGTAATCCATTTCATATTCACCTCACGGTCGCCAAGCGTATGTGAATTTGATGGCGAAGCGATTTTCGTAGAATTGTGGTGGGTTGGCCGCGACTAGACTGGCAAAGCGCTGACCGGCAGTGTAGATCACGAACAGATCACTATCTGGACGGTAATTCCAGCGCAACCGAATGTTGGCACTCCCCGCTCGGTTGTTAGCAGTGTCCATCTGCAGCAACGTGGAAAGTGTCAGAAACCGGGAAAATGAGTAGTTTGTCTGGAAACTACCAAAGACTACCGAAAAGTTTCCCGACCCTGGCGGAAGTGGATTTCCCGAAGGATCGGTGGTAGCACCAAGCCGGAACCGGTTCCATTGCTCGGCGAAGCTGAACGATAGCCGCTCATTGGCCCGATACGTTGCTCGAATGCGCGCTTCATTGAGATGTCCGTTGTAGTAGGTCCCAAACCTTTCGAAGAAACTCGCCATCAGTTTCCGGTCTTGCGGCGAGCCATAGGTAAGTTGATGTCGGGTCCAGTGGTACTCGCCGACGGGAACTGAGACAGTCTTGTAGATATTGAAAGGCTCAATCAGCCGCTGGGTGAACACGTCCACGACGTCATCATCGGTATAGGACCCGTTGTTGAACTCAGCGCGAAACGTGTTCTGCCATTCCTGCGTCTGAAGTACATGTTTGGTGTCAGGTGCATGAAAAATGAAACCTTCAAACTGAATCTCGCGTAAACCAGGCGCCTTTGGACGCGCCTTGATGGTGCCGTCCAGGTAGTCGCAGATGCAATCCTGGCGTTCAATGAATCCGACTTCCGGATTGAAGTTCGGCCCGATCTTGCGATGCCCAGCGATCAGTTCAAGCCAGTCGGTCTGAAAATTGAACCCTGCCCCCAAATCCGTTTGCCCAGAGGAAAACATCGGGGATCGCGTTTGTGCCGCGAAACCGTGAACAACCAGATTTCGAAAGAACACCAAGCGAATATCAGCGCCGGTGGTCTGGTTGAAACTGTCGAACGGGTTACCGGACCGCTTATCAATCCCCATCACCCCTACGTAAGAACCGCCCCAGAGGGAACGCTTGACCCGCGC
>Ga0310811_10000795_pt1 | contig 40532 bp, 33 predicted proteins | sample YCmetagenome_FD_207642 | JGI IMG/M metagenome (GOLD analysis project Ga0310811, IMG submission 207642) | Soil microbial communities from experimental microcosm in Duke University, North Carolina, United States - YC | ecosystem: Engineered > Artificial ecosystem > Soil microcosm > Unclassified ... | reverse complement strand
AAGGAAAACGAGCTTAAACTCGGCATAAGCCCAATCCAAACCACCGCTCACAGGACCACACTCAATATCACCGCAACCGATCAAAACAATAAAGGCAAACAAGGCACCTTTTCAGTAGCCGTCATCAGCGAAAGCAAAGTACAGCCCGATGAAAACGAAGAAAGCACCATCATCAACAACCTGCTGCTCACCTCGGAACTAAAGGGCTATATCGAACAGCCCAACTATTATTTTACCAATACCAATGAACAAACCAGAGCAGCTTTAGACAACCTGATGCTGACCCAGGGCTACCGCAGATATGAATGGAAACAAATACCGGATACCGCCAGCAATACAACAATCAAATATCAACCCGAACGGAGCCAGGAGATCAGCGGCATCCTGACCGCCCCCGGCGGTAAACCGGTACCTAACGGCAAAGTTACCCTTGCCGCTATCAAGGAAAAGATATTCAGGGACACCACGGCCGATGAAAAAGGACACTTCACTTTCAACAACCTGTACATCAGCGATACCACCACGCTGGTACTACGGGCACGGAAGGCCAACAAAGGCAGCAATGTACTGATCAAAGCCATACCACCGGATTACCCGGGGTTAGAACCCACGAACAACATAGAAACAATTGCTAATACCGATACCCTAAAAGCACAGCAACAATACAAACTATATCAGCAGGAGCAAAAAGATTATATCTACAGGAATGGCAAGACCTTGAACACTGTTACGATAAAAGGTTTAAAAAAGAAGAAGGAGCCTGACCTGCAATTTTCTTCTAACCTGAATGGAGCCGGCCGTGCGAACCAGGTGATTATGTATGATCAACTGGGAAATTGTATTGATCTGGCCGACTGCCTGAACGGAAAATTGTTAGGCGTAACTTTTACTACAGATGGACACGCCCGCAATTTGCGTAGTAAAAGTCTTGGCAAATCTCCAAATATGTCCATTATTATTGATGGGATCACGTTGGATGCAGATAATGCATCTCTGAATGACATAAATCCCAACGATGTATATAGTATTGAAGTATTGAGGAGCGGAGCATATTTAGCCATTTACGGTTCAAATGCGCCTGGTGGCGCCTTAGTGATAACCATGAAACACGGCAATGTAGGCACCGCCTACTTTAGCCAAACGCCGCCTAATGGTATTGTAACCATAAAGTATGGTGGCTTTCACAAAACCAAAGCTTTTTACCAGCCAAAATACGCACCAAAAGCCGATAGCCCCGAGAGTGCCCGCACTACCATTTACTGGAACCCCAATATGCTTACCGATAAAGATGGCAATGCATCGCTTGAATATTTTACGCCGGATGTAAAAGGAACTTACCGGGTGGTGATAGAAGGTATTGATGACGATGGTGATTTGGGCAGACAGGTGTATAAATACGAGGTAAAATAACAATAATATCATTTTCGTTTTGAAAATGGAGTTATATATTTTGACACTTGCGTACGGGCAATTTTATATATTTGTCGCAGAAGTTGCCATACTTTGAACAAGGAGTGGTAACCTTATTGCCGAAATAGCTCAGCTGGTAGAGCAATTCATTCGTAATGAATAGGTCGCAGGTTCGAATCCCGTTTTCGGCTCTTTTTATTTACTTGTTATTAGCCTGCAATCGCTTGCTCTTTAGTTTGCTGGCTTACAGTATTCGCTGCATCAGCTGATGGCAGCGTAAAAAAGAAGTTGCTACCCTTTCCTGGTTTGCTGGTCACCCAAATGGTGCCGTTGCTTTTTTCGATAAGGTCCTTGCAAAATAATAGCCCCATACCTGTGCCCGATTCATTGTGCGTACCGGTTTTGCTGTTTACCTTGCTTTTGAAAAGTTTTTTGGATTGTTCGGCCGTCATTCCCTCACCGGTGTCTTTGATGCTGATGAGGACGTTATCCCCGTCGCGTTTTGCCGAAACTTCGATCACATCCTTATCTCGCGAGAATTTGATAGCATTGGTGATCAGGTTACGCACCACTATCCTTACCGAATCCGGGTCGGCACAGGCATTCAGTTCCTGCGGAACGCTGTCTATCAGCGTTATCCCTTTGCCCTGCGCCTGTTCATAATAATGTTCAGTTTCGCGCGCTACAATTTCTTTCACCGGGAAGCATTTTGCGGCACGGTCAAAGTTCTCCATCTGGCTGTTGATCCAAAATAACAGCGTATCGAGGAAATCAGATGTGTAATCCAGTTTTTTCAATACATCAGGTATCATGCTCAGCATTTCTTCATGCGAGATCGAATCGTCCTGCAGTAAGCCAAACAGTCCCCGCAAGGTGCTCAGCGGAGCCCGCAGATCATGCGCAAGTATAGCTATCAGCCTGTCTTTTAAGATGTTCAGGTCATTAAGCTTAGCCGCCTGGGTATCCATGTCGGCTTTTTGTTGTAATATTTCGGAGTTCTTGTGTGCAAGTACCGAACTTACCCGCTGCTGTTTCCGCTTTTCGTTATAATAGATGCCTGTGATAACTACCATTGCCATGATCACAACCAGGAAGATCATAATAGTAAGTCGCTGTGCGCGCGAATTTTGTTTGTACAGCAGATCTTTTTCGTGCTGCTGTTCGGCCAGCAAACGCTGTTTAACAGCAAAGCTAAGTTCGAAATTGTAAGAGGTAAGTTTTTGTATGCTTTCGTTGTCCTTCAGCTTAGTTTTCAGATCAAGATACTCATTCAGTGCCTTATAGGCGTCGTTTATTCTGCCCAGGCCCGCCAGCGTTTTATTAAGTTCCAATGCAGCGTTTACCCTGATGGACAAGTTGCCCAGTTTGACGCCTATCTGCTGCCCTTTAACCGCGTAAGGATAGGCCGTCCGGTAATCCTTTTGCATGTTGTATACCGTTGCAAACCCTATAATGGCATAAGCCTGGTTGTATACTATTTTATATTTCTCGGCTATACGCAACGAGGTGTCCAGGTAGCTTAGCGCTTTTGGAAAATCCTTTTTGTAAGCATAACACAAACCAAGATCGGTATATACGGAACTCAGGCCGTCCTGGTCGCTTTGTTTCTTTGCTATGTTATTTGCTTTGTTAAGATAAACGATTGCTTTTTCATAATTATGCTGGGCAACTAAAACCTCGCCTATGTTTTCGTTCAAAATTCCCAATACCTGTAAATGATCGGTTCCCTCGTACATAGCAAGCGATTTTTTGTAATATTCAAGTGCATTGGGATACACCTCCATATTCTGTAGTATTACCCCGATATCGTTATACAGATCAGCCGAAAACTCACGATAATGGTTCTTCACGGCTATAAAAAGACCTTTGTAATAATAGTCAAGCGCCTCAGACAGTTTTCCCTGGCTAAAATAAACGATGCCGATATTCTTGTAACTATCGGTTAAGGCGTACTCATCATTTGCCTGCTTATTAATGGCCAGCGCCATGTTCAGGTATTTCAGCGCTTGCGAATAATCAGCCAGGATATTGCACATGCGCCCATACTGCAGGTAACACGCTGCTAAACCCGCGTTATTGTTTAATTTCTTATAGATAGCGATCGCCTCATCAAAACATTTGACAGCCGACTCCGACTTGCCCCTTACGTAATCCACATGGCCTGCCTGCACCAACCCGTCGGCAATGCCGGTTTCGTAGTTTATTTCCCGGGCTATGTTTATTGCCTGGTTGGCGTAATAAAATGTAGTATCCGGGTCGGATGAGAAGCGCGCAGCGGCAAGTTTGTTTAGCCGGTTTACGGTCGACGTGTCATTTAATTGTTCACCTGCGGCGAAACCGCTGGTTACCGCAAGCATCAATAATAACGATATAAAATATTTCAATACAGCCATCAATTTGCAATTCCTTTATACGATGGCATGGCTCATTAAGTTTACAAATATTTAATAATATGGTGTACAAAAATAGCGGCGGGACGAATCATAGGTGCTGGTTCACAAATTGTTGCAATACCAGGGCGTGGTTGTGTTCGGTGTCGCTGGCAGCAAATAACAAAGTTACTGTATCGTGCTTGCGGGTATCCGATAAAAGCTCGCCGATGGCAGGCGATCTATTTAATTCAGCGAGATAAGCCGGTACAAATTGCGCCCATTTTTCGGGCTGGTGATTAAATCGTTTCCTTAATTCGGTAGATGGCGCCACCTCTTTCATCCATTTATTTATATGCGCATTTTCTTTTTTTATTCCGCGTGGCCACAGGCGGTCAATCAATATACGGTAACCGTCGGATTCTGAGTAAGGATCATAGATCCTTTTTATATTGACATTTGACATACTGAACAGATCAATTTGTTAAATTTACAACTAACGATATTAATTTTGCTGATTTTGTACTGAAACCGATGCCAAAAGAAGAAGTAAACGACCTTGTGAAGTTTCTGCTGCCTTACCCCGACAAGGTAAAGGCCGCGGCGCTATGGCTGCGCGAATTTGTATGGGACCTGTATCCGCAAACCAACGAATTGATCTACGATAACTACAACGCGGTAGCTTTTGGCTGGTCGCCTACGGACAAGGCGGGGGATGTTTTTTGCAGCATAGCGGTTGCAAGCGATCATGTGAATTTTGGCTTCAATCGCGGTGTGGACTTCCCCGATCCGCAAAAGGTTTTAATCGGCAATGGCAATCAATACCGCTACCTGCAGGTTAGGGAAAAAGATGATTTCCCCGCAGCGTACATAATACAATTGCTTGATTCTGCCTATCAGAATTCAATAGCAAGAATGAAACCACAGAAAAAGCCAATTAGCGGACAAACTATTGTAAAATCGATCTCACCTGTAAAAAGAAGGCCAGGATTTAGTTAACCAGTGATCGGTCGATCAGTGGTTAGTTGTTTCCTAAAGAAAAAGAATGTTATTTAGCATATCATTATACCAGTTAACTAATCACCAGTTAACTAATCACTAACCCCATGGACCTCGAATTCAATAAAAATGAAGATATAAATAAACAGCTTGTTTTTGAGCTGAACACGCGCCTGAAAAAGGTTTATGAAGGTGGCGGGGAAAAAGCAGCGGCTAAACAAAAGGAAAAAGGCAAAATGCTTGCCCGCGAGCGTGTTGCTTATCTGATAGACAATGATAAACCATGGCTTGAGGTAGGTGCGTTGGTAGCCGATGGTATGTATGCCGAGCACGGTGGCTGCCCTTCGGGCGGTGTAGTATGTGGTATCGGTTATGTTTCGGGCAGGCAATGCGTAATTGTGGCCAACGATGCTACCGTAAAGGCCGGTGCCTGGTTCCCCATCACCGCTAAAAAGAATTTAAGGGCACAGGAAATATCCATAGAAAATAAACTGCCTATTATTTACCTCGTCGATTCGGCCGGGGTTTACCTGCCCATGCAGGACGAAATATTCCCGGATAAAGAGCACTTCGGCCGCATTTTTCGAAACAATGCCATCATGAGCAGCATGGGTATTGTCCAGATAGCCGCTATTATGGGTTCCTGCGTGGCGGGCGGGGCCTATCTGCCCATCATGAGCGACGAAGCCATGATTGTTGAAGGTACGGGTTCAGTTTTCCTGGCGGGATCGTATCTCGTCAAATCGGCCATTGGAGAGGACGTGGACAACGAAACACTTGGCGGCGCCACCACACATTGCGAAATATCGGGGGTAACCGATTACAAGCAACCCAATGATAAGGCCTGTCTCGATTCTATCCGCAATATCATGAGCATGACCGGCCATTCCCCGGAAGCGGGTTTTGACCGCATCAAATCTGCGGCCCCAAAGCTGGATGAAAAGGATATCTATGGCATATTGCCCGATACCCGCGACAAGCCTTATGATATGCACGATATTATCCTTCGCCTGCTGGATGATTCGCAATTTGAAGAATATAAAACAGGCTACGGTCAATCTATCATCTGTGGTCTCGGCCGTGTGGATGGCTGGGCGGTGGGTATTGTGGCTAACCAGCGCAAGGTACTGAAATCGAAAAAAGGCGAGATGCAGTTTGGCGGGGTGATCTATTCCGATTCGGCGGATAAAGCCACCAGGTTTATTATGAATTGCAATCAGAAGAAAATACCCTTAGTTTTCCTGCAGGATGTTACCGGCTTTATGGTCGGCAGCCGCTCCGAGCAGGGCGGTATCATTAAGGACGGCGCCAAAATGGTGAATGCGGTTTCCAATTCCGTTGTGCCGAAATTTACTATTGTTATTGGTAACTCCTACGGCGCAGGCAACTATGCCATGTGCGGCAAAGCTTATGATCCACGTCTCATCTACGCCTGGCCCTCGGCCAAAATAGCGGTTATGGGTGGTTCGCAAGCGGCCAAAACCTTGCTGCAAATACAGGAATCAGCGATGAAAGCAAAAGGCGAGGTGGTAGACCCCAAAAAGGAAGCCGAACTGCTAAAACAAATAACAGATCGTTACAATTCCCAAACCACGCCATATTATGCTGCGGCCCGGCTTTGGGTTGATGGTATTATCGATCCCCTCGAGACCCGAAAAGTAATATCGATGGGCATTGAAGCAGCAAACCATGCACCGATAGAGAAGCAATTTAATGTGGGGATAATACAGACGTAGATTAGTAATCAGTTAACTGGTGATTGGGGTTGATATAGTGCTTAAAAGTGAGTATTTATCCCAAAATCTTTTTGATCCGCTTAACCACGGTTCAAATTCGTTAACTTCATTCCTTCATTCAATACCCGTGTATGCATCACCACATCTATCGTGAATTGATCACTGCAATAGGAGGGCTGCTTTTTATTATGATCGGCATTACCCGCCAGCGAGAACGTATGCGTTTGATACGCTCAGGCAAAAAGGCTGAAGGGGCCTTGCTGTACACCACGCTTATCATTGCCGGGATGTGCCTGCTTGTTTTTGCTGTAGGCCTTTTCATTTACGAATCGGGTCATTATCACGTTTAAATTAAATTTCTATCTTTCCGCTTATGAAAAAATTGTTGTTGCTTTCTTTTCTGCTGCTTCATATAGCTGTCTATGGGCAAAAAATACTAAAAGTTGAAAAAGTTACTGACGCTTGTACACATATCACCGGTAATAATTTTATTGGCGTAATTTTTTCTAAAGAATACTCTCATCAATATTTGAGTCCAATAAGGTTCTCAGGAGTGATTTATGCGGAAGATGATAATGTTTCTAATAGAGATGTTCTTGATAAATATCAAAGATTTTCAGCAGATACTTCCGATATTCTTTTGAGTGAAACTTTACTTCAGGCGAACTTAAGGAAGGTAAATAAAAAATTAGGTTCACCCAAATATTGGCGAGGGCCGATAGTGTACAAGCATTTGGAAAAATATGCAAGACAATATTTCGGATTCCTTAATGAAAGAAACGAAAAAGTAATTTTTATATATTCTTACTGGGACTATGAAAAGAACGAAAAGCCTTATTTTGACGACACCTTTCATTTCGTTTTTGATGGTGGAAGCTATTTTTGGCAAATTAAAATCAATTTAAAAACGCACCAATTGTATGATTTTGGTGTTAACGGATCAATATAAAATCGATAGTTTTCACCATGAAAAAACTGCCACTGCTGCTGCCGCTGCTGCTAACCTTAACGGCATCTGCCCAAAACGCCAAACAGATACACCAAAAAGCTATCCTGGTGGATACCCACAACGATGCTTTATCCAACGAACTTATCACGAAGGCCGACCTGACCAAAAGGCAATCCACCGGCAACCTCGACTTGCCGCGTGCTAAGGAAGGCGGATTGGATGTGCAGGTGTTTTCTATTTGGTGCGGTGGCGAATATGGCAAAGGCAGGGCCTTCAAAATGGCCAACCGCGAGATCGACTCGCTATATGCGCTCATAGGCCGTAGTAAAGGAAAAGCGGTACTGGTGCGCAATGCTTATGAACTGCAATCTGCCGTAGCTAAAGGTCAGTTTGCTGCCATGATAGGCGTAGAAGGCGGCCACATGATAGAAGACAGGATGGATTACATTGATGCCCTTGCCAAACGCGGCATGAAGTATTTGACTTTAACGTGGAACAACAGCACATCGTGGTCCACCTCAGCCGCTGATGAGACGCATCATATGGATTCACTCAAACGCGCCGGGCACGTAGGTTTAAGCGATTATGGCAAGCAGATCGTTCGTCACCTGAACGACTTGGGTGTGATGGTGGATGTATCGCATGTAGGCGAACAAACTTTTTACGATGTTATCGCCACAACCAGCAAGCCGGTTATCGCCTCCCATAGCTGCGCCTACACGCTTTGCCCAAACCAGCGTAATATGAAGGACGCACAGCTAAAGGCGCTGGCCAAAAATGGCGGCGTAGTATTTGTGAATTTTTACAGTGGTTTTGTGGACAGCGAGTACATGCACAAGGAGAGCCAGTTTTTGCGCGACCACCGTGCCGAGCTCGACTCACTTGAAAAAATATACCACGACGCCGACCTGGCCAAGATAAGGCTGGACGTGATCTACCAGGCCGCGTCGGACAAGATTCGCCCGCCGCTGAGCCTGTTGATAAAACATATCGATTATATTGCAAAGCTGATTGGGGTCGATCACGTGGGTATAGGTTCAGATTTCGACGGCGCCGAATCCTATCCTTTGGGTATGAACGACGTAACCGATTATCCGAAGATAACTGACGAACTATTAAAGCTGCACTACAGCGAAGCTGATATTGATAAAATATTAGGTGGCAACTTTATCCGCGTGTTGAAAGCAAACACAGGCAAATAGTGTTTACAACTATGTGTGCTGTGCAGAACTTTACGGCTGCCTGACTAATAAAATCTGCTTTTTTAGTAAATTTGTACTCATTTTTAAATTCTGATGTCACAAGAGAACGAACACGTAAAATGCCTGATCATAGGTTCTGGTCCCGCGGGTTATACAGCGGCCATTTATGCCTCCCGCGCCGATCTGAAGCCTGTTTTATATACTGGCCTGCTTGCTGGCGGACAGCTTACCCAAACTACCGAAGTGGAAAATTACCCCGGTTACCCTGATGGGATAATGGGCCCTGCTATGATGGAGAATTTCGAAAAGCAGGCTGCACGCCTGGGCACCGATATCCGTTTCGGCTATGTAAGTTCAGTTGATTTTTCTAGCACACCGCATAAGGTAGTTATTGACGATACAAAAACCATCCTGGCTGACACCGTGATCATTTCAACGGGTGCCTCGGCCAAGTGGCTGGGTTTGGAGTCCGAACAAAAATATAATGGTTTCGGCGTATCGGCTTGTGCCGTGTGCGATGGTTTCTTTTTCCGTGGTCACGATGTAGCCATCGTTGGTGCCGGCGATACCGCTGCCGAAGAAGCCACCTACTTAGCTAAATTGTGTAAAAAGGTATATATGCTGGTAAGGCGCGACGAATTCCGCGCCTCCAAGGCCATGATGCACCGGGTAATGCATACACACAATATCGAGGTGATCTACAATACCGAAGCAAAAGAGATCATCGGCGACGGCCAGGTAGTGACAGGTGTGAAAGTGTTTAACAACAAAACTAACGAAGAAAAAGTATTGGATGTAACCGGTTTCTTTGTGGCTATCGGTCACCATCCTAACACCGAGATTTTCAAAGGCTGGATAGATATGGACGAGAATGGCTACATTATTACCCAACCCGGTTCAAGCAAAACCAATATCGAAGGTGTTTTTGCCTGCGGCGATGCACAGGACCATGTTTACCGCCAGGCGGTAACCGCGGCAGGTACCGGTTGCATGGCTGCTATAGATGCCGAGCGTTATTTAGCTGCGAAGGAACATGCTATTCCCGCATAATTAGGTTTTGGAACATATAGTTTGTAATTTTATAAAAAACATTAAACTATGGGAAAAGGTGATAAGAAATCAAGGAAAGGTAAAATTGCAATGGGTTCGTTCGGTAAAAGCCGGCCGCACAAGCTGAAAAAGCAGGAAGAAGCAAAGCCTGAAAAGAAATAAGCGACAAGCCACTCGCATTGCACGGGTGGCTTTTTTGTTTCGCTTTTTTTACAATAGATGAAACACTATTTTTTCAAAATCCGTTAACTTCACCACCTTGATTAAAAAACTGGTAGCCCGCTATGTATAAAACTATTTTTGCCCTGTTCCTAACCTCTCTCGCATTTACTAATATAACCGCCAATGCGCAGGATAACGACCCGAATATGGGTATTGTTCCCGCACCTGTTTCGGTAAAGAAAGCTACCGGCCAGTTTGTGCTGAGCCAGGAAACGGTATTGTATGCAGATAGTAATACCAAAGCGGTAAGCTTTTTTACCGATTATATTCAAAACAGGCTTAACTTGCGCACACAGCTTAAAATAGGCGATGCGGGCAGCGCAGCCAACAGCATAGTACTTACCGCAAAAGGGACTGAAGGCCTGCCCGAACAGGGCTATCGTTTAACCATCACCCCGCAGCAGATCATTATTGCCGGGAAAGGCGCAGGCTTGTTTTACGGCATTCAAACCGTATTGCAATTGATACCTGCCGAAAGGACCGCCTCCATCAAAATACCTTGCGCGACGATAGAAGACTATCCGCGTTTTGGTTACCGCGGTTTGATGCTGGATGTTTGCCGCCATTTCTTTTCAGTCGAGTTCGTTAAGAAGATGATCGATGTAATGGCCTATTACAAGCTGAACAATTTTCATTGGCATTTGACCGACGACCAGGGCTGGCGTATCGAGATCAAAAAGTATCCGAGACTGACTGAAATAGGCAGCCAGCGCGCACAAACTGTTATCGGTAATTATCACGACCGCACCCCGCAGCAATTTGATAACACCCCTTATGGCGGTTATTATACACAAGATCAGATTCGCGATGTGGTAAAATATGCCGCCGACCGCTATATCAATATCGTTCCGGAAATAGAAATGCCCGGTCATTGCATGGCTGCACTGGCTGCTTACCCCGAGTTAAGCTGTGATCCGTCCAAGGCGTATAAAACCTATGAAACCTGGGGCGTGGTAAAGGACGTTTATTGCCCGTCGGATAAAACTTTTGATTTTTTACAGGATGTGTTGACAGAGGTGATGGACCTGTTTCCCAGCAAATACATCCACATCGGCGGCGATGAGGTACCCAAGGATGCGTGGAAAAATTCTGCCTTCTGCCAAAAACTGATCAAAAAGTTGAAGCTGAAGAATGAGGAAGAACTGCAAAGTTACTTCATCCAGCGGGTGGAAAAATTTGTGAATTCCAAAGGCCGCAGTATCATAGGCTGGGACGAAATATTAGAAGGCGGATTATCGCCAAACGCTACAGTAATGAGCTGGCGCGGCGAAGCAGGCGGTATCGCGGCAGCAAAACAAAATCATAATGTGATCATGACACCTGGGAGTGGTGGTTTATACCTCGACCATGCGCAGGCGAAGACCGGCGAACCGGTAGGTATCGGTGGTTTTACGCCATTGAGCAAAACCTACAGCTACAATCCTACACCCGCCGCGCTGACGCCCGATCAGCAAAAGTATATTGAAGGCGTACAGGCCAACCTATGGACAGAATATATCCCGACAGAGTCGAAGGTAGAATATATGTACTTCCCCAGGGCGCTTGCGCTGGCCGAAGTAGCCTGGACACCGCTTGCGAATAAAAACTTTAAGGATTTCTCTGAGGTGCGACTTCCGGCACAGTTAGCCTTTTTAGATAGGAATAATTATGACTACCGGGTTCCCGCAGCTATAGGCGCTTGCGATACGGTTACATTTGGTTCACAAATGAGCGTTCAATTAAAACCATCCGTAGCCGGTGCCAAAGTATTTTATACGATAGATGGCTACGCTCCGCGCGAAACAGATATGGAATATCGAATGCCAATGACTTACGATGTGCCGGCAGGCCAATACCGCGACCTGGAAACGATCGTTATCACTCCTTCAGGAAAACGCAGCCGTGTCACGCACTCGGTGATGTATAACAAAGCGGCCCTGGCGCCTGTGGCTTACCAGGGTACAACGCAGGGGTTGAAATATCAATTACTTCAGGGCACGTTTGACAACACGGGCGAATTTAAAGACGCGGCAGTTATTGACAGCGGCGTGGCCAAAAACTTTAATATTGCAGAATTGCGAAAGAATAAACCGTCATTCGGCGTAATATATAATGGATATTTGCGTATAGATACCGACGGTGTCTACCAGTTCTCGACCAAATCGGACGATGGCTCGGTCTTAACCATCGACGATCAGCCAATTGTAAACAACGATGGAAAGCATCCGTTAATGGAACAGGGTGGCGCCGTAGCATTGCAAAAAGGCTATCATAAATTTACTTTGAAATATTTTGACATAGGTTCGGTTAGGGTGTTGAAGGTATACATGACCATGCCCGGTAAACCCAAAAGTGAGTTGTCTCCCGAATCGATGTTTAACTAAAATATAATATGACTGCAAAGTTCTGCTTATCGGGGTTAACAGGTTTTTTGCTGATAGCCGCCGGCTGCACCCATCAAGACCAAAAAGCGGAAACGCCGCCTGTGCCCGCCAAAAAGCCCGATTATGTTGCGCCTTTTCGCTACCATAAGCTGGTCGAGGTTTCGCCTGGCCAGGATTATGATATATTAACCTGGGGCAGAGGATCGGCCACCGCAGGTTCGTTCCTGATCCTGCACTCCGATTCATCAGGTAAAAAATACACAACCACTACCGGTGATATTGATGGAACTATTGTCGACGTTTATAATTCAGATATGGACCTCGATGGTAACCCCGAGATACTGATACACGCACGCGGCACCGACAGTACCAACTACGCCACTATTTACGCCTTCGAATTTAGTGGCAGTAGAGCCAATAAGCTTGATTTTCCGAAGCTAACCAAATCGCAGAGAAAGGGTTATAAGGGGGCCGACAACTTTTATATCAAAGAAGGAAAATTCATGCGCGAATTCCCCATCTTCGACGGCACCGGAAACGATGCCAAAGCTACCGGCGCAAAACGCGTACTGGAATACGGCTTGCGCAATAACGACTTCACTGTAAAACAGTTAAGCAAGGATTCGGCAGATAATAAATCCAATAGCCCGACTCCGGTTGCTGCAAAAACCAACTCCGATCAAAAGAAAAACAATTCTTCCAAATCAGAGAAAAAATCGTCGAAGAAGAAAACCACTGAAAAGTCGGGGAAAAAGAAGAAAAAGCATCATTCGTGACGGATACATTGAATTTCGTACTTACCGGCAGATGTGCCGAAGGGCAAACGGATTATGGTGACTCAATAGAGTTCAACCAATCATCTCCGTCATCTCTTTCGCGTTCCAAACCCCAACGGCATCATAGTCATTGTTAAAATAAAACCAGCCCTCTCTTTCTTTTTTGTCGCCCTTAACCGCCTCAACAACTTTCTGCAAAAAATCTTTTGAGTACGGCGAACGATACAAAACCGGCACACCGTGAAACCGGTAATAAACCGACGGCGTATTTTTGATCACATCATCCGGCAGCAAAGGATGGCTTTGCCCGCAAAAGGTGATGTTATGTTCGGCTAAAGTTTGATAAACATCCTTACGCCACCAGCTTTCATGCCTGAACTCTGTTACATTGTTAAACGATGGGTTTAGACTTTTGATAATACGATCCAGCCGTTCTTCATTATAACTAAACCTTGGTGGCAACTGGAATAGTACCGGTCCCAATTTTTCCTGTAACCCATCGTTTATAGTTCCATAAAAATCGGATATCATCCGTGCGGTGTCGTGAAACTGTTTGAAATGGGTAATAGCTTTCGGGGCCTTTACCGAAAAACGAAAGTCGGCAGGTGCTTTATTATACCAGTTTTGCAAAAAGGACAATTGCGGAAAACGGTAAAAAGTGACATTCAACTCTATTGTTTTAAAATGTTCACAGTAATAGCCAAACCAGTTTTTAATGGCCATTTTCTCTGGATAAAACTTCCCGCGCCAATCCTTATAATGAAACCCCGAACAACCGATATGCCATTCCATGTGAAATAAATAGAATACCTGTATCGTTTGTTTTATTTGATATGCATTTGCACATTTGCATATCTGCACATTCGCACATTAATAAATGCAATTCCTATATCCGGCCTTCCTTTTTGCACTCGTTACCCTTGCTATACCGGTTATCATACACCTGTTTAATTTCCGCAGGTATCAAAAGGTATATTTCAGCAATGTGCAGTTTTTAAAAGAGGTTCAGGAACAGCAGGCATCCCGCCGAAACCTGAAAGAACGACTCATACTTGCCTCGCGTCTATTGGCACTTTTATTCCTGGTATTGGCTTTTGCCAGGCCATTTATTCCGGGTAAAAATGTAGCGAATGCCGGAAAGCAGCATGTGGTCAGCATCTTTGTCGATAATTCTTACTCCATGCAGGCGCTCAACCGCGAAGGCAGCCTTATCGACGAAGCCAAACGCCGCGCCAAGGAGATCGCGTCGGCATATAGTATAAATGACAGGTTTCAGTTGTTAACGCAGGATTTTGAAGGGAAACACCAGCGTTTATTAAGCCGCGACGAGTTTAACGACGCGGTGGATGCCGTAAAGATCAGCCCTGAAAGCCGGGGCTTGCAGCAGGTGGTGGACAGGCAGCAAAATTTGCTTGACGAGCAACACGGCGCCGTTCGTTCGGCTTATATCATATCCGACTTTCAAAAAAATATATCGGGCGATAAGACGGTTAAAACTGATAGTTCGGTTCATTACAGTCTTGTTCAGCTAAAGGCAAGCGAATTGCCCAATGTGGCGGTCGACTCGGTTTGGCTGCTTGCTGCGGTACATCGCCCCGGCGATGGCGAAAAGCTGGTTGTGAAGCTGCACAACTATGCGGGTGAGAAGGCGGAAAAGATCCCGCTGAAACTTGTCATCAAAGGCACTCAGAAAGCATTGGGTAGCTTTTCTGTCGATGCCCGTTCGGTACAAATAGATACCCTGTCCTTCTCAGGCTTGCAAAGCGGCTGGCAACAGGGCGAGATACAACTGCAGGATAACCCGGTCACCTTTGACAACCAGTTCTATTTCACCTTTAATGTGACGCAGCAGTTGCCAATCCTTTTGATCGATGGCGGCACGGTAAATCCTTTTTTGAAAGCTGTTTTTGATACCGACCCCTTTTTCGCCGCAAAAAGAGTTACAGACGGAAACGTTGACTACGCCGCGCTGAACACTTACCCGCTTATCATTATCTCCGATGTGAAAACACTGTCAACAGGGTTGGCACAGCAATTAAAAGCTTATGTGTCAAAAGGCGGTACGCTGGCGATGTTCCCGGCCGCTGATGCAGATTTAGTTAACAACAAAGCCTTTCTGCAATCCGTAAATGCGGCCTGGCCTGACAAATTGGTAGAAGGGCAGGTGAAAATTTCGGCCATCAATCTGCAAAACCCGGTATTCAAAAATATCTTCGAGAACTTCCCCCAAAATCCGGACTTGCCTTCTGCGAATAAGTACTACCAGTTAAGCTCAACCGCAAGGGGCGAAAGCCTGATGCAATTGCCTGGCGGACAGCCGTTCTGGTCGGGCTTTAGCAACGGTAAAGGCAAAGTGTATGTGTCGGCGGTTCCGTTGGACAACGATTACAGCAACCTGCAGCGTCATGCGCTATTTGTGCCTATCATGTTTCGCATAGCCCTTTTAAGCGGACACGATCAGCCCCTGTTCTATACATTAGGGAGTGATGAAAGTATTGCTGTGCCGCCGGTGCAGCTGAGTGAAAAACAATTGCTGAAGTTGACAAAGGGCGATCAGTCCATAATTCCCGATGCACGGCAGCAGGGGGGAGGCACCGTTTTATTTATATCGGATCAATTGCAGGAGGCCGGCAATTACGATTTGAAAAAGCAGGATAGTACCATTGCCGTGCTGGCGTTTAATAATAACCGAAGCGAGTCGGACATGAGCTATTTAGCCTCATCCGATCTGAAAGCTTTATTCCCGCAGGCTGGCAGTGTTTTGCAGCCGGGACAAGCCTCGTTAAAGGGCCAGGTGGCCGAAATAAATTTTGGCCTGCAATTATGGAAACTTTGTATAATTTTGGCATTGATCTTTCTGGCTGCGGAAATATTACTTGTCAGGTATTATAACCCTGGTAAACAGCGGTTTCCGCAAACAGCGTAAGTCAAAGTATATTCCATCCCAAAACAGCGCAAATGAATTTGCTTATTAAATCCGCGACCATCTCCGACCCGGGTTCACCCTTTTACCAGCAAGTTGCCGATGTATTGATCGAAAAAGGGCAGATCGTGAGGATCGCCAAAAAGATCAGTGCAGACGTTGAAACTTTTGACGCCCGGGGAAAACATCTTTCACCGGGTTTTTTTGACCTCAATTGTAATATCGGCGAACTTGGCCTCGAAACCAAAGAGGATCTGAAAACCGGTACCCAGGCTGCGGCGTCGGGCGGGTTTACCGGCATCGCCCTTATGCCTAACACACAACCCCCGGTACATTCCAAGGCCGAGATCGAATATTTAATGAATAGGGCTAAAAACAATCTTGTAGATGTGTATCCCCTGGGCGCAATATCGCACAAAAGGGAAGGCAAGGACCTGGCCGAGATGTACGATATGTACCAAAGCGGTGCAAAGGCGTTTACAGATGGCAACCGCCCGGTACAGGATGCGGGCCTGATGGAGCGTGCACTGCTTTACACCAAGGGTTTTGAGGCGCTGGTGCTATCCTACCCCGAGGATACCGCAATAGCAGGTAAGGCCAAAGTGCACGAAGGCGAAGTAAGCACGCTGCTGGGTATGAAGGGGATCCCTTCGCTGGCTGAGGAACTGATGGTGGCCCGCGACCTTTACCTGGCCGAATACACAGGTTCAAAAATACATTTCACAACCATATCCACCGAACGGTCAGTTTCGCTGATCAAAGAAGCGAAGAAAAAAGACTTGCCTGTAACCTGCGATGTTGCGGTACACCACCTGCTGCTTACTGATGAAGCCCTGATGGGCTTTGATAGCCAGTATAAAGTAAAGCCGCCGCTGCGTACCAAAAAAGATGTGAAGGCGCTGCTTGCGGGCCTAAAAGACGGCACCATTGATGCCATTACCTCGCAGCATACACCGCACGAAGTGGAATTTAAAAATGTAGAGTTCGAGGTAGCTGAATTTGGGATGATAGCCTTACAAACAGCCTTTTCTATTGCGCTGGCGGCTGGGCTGTCTGTAGATGCCATTATTGAGAAGATGGCCATTAACCCGCGAAAGATATTGGGTTTGGATGTGCCGGTGATAGCCGAAGGCAGCGAAGCTAACCTGGTTATTTTTGATGAAAGTGCGGAATGGACGTTTGATAAGACGAATAATCGATCAAAATCATATAATTCTCCCTTCATGGGGCAAAAACTTAAGGGTTCAATTTTGTTAACTATAAATAACAACAAGCTATTTAAATCCTAAAACAATGATCGACCCAAAAATTGAGTCAGCCATACAGGCAGCCCTGGCCGCTTATTCAAAATACAATGATTTTGACGCTACCAAATTGAGCCGCAATTTTTTCGAAGTATTTTCTTCGCCGGAAGATTTTATGCGAAAAGTTGATATGCTTGACGAGGTTTTTGATGAAAACCCTCAGTTCGAAGCTATGCGCGAGGTGTTCTTTGACCTCTTGCTGATCAATTTCTTTAGTGAGGATGTAAAAAAGCTCGAAGATGATTACTTGGAAACCAAGGAGTGGGAAAAGATCGAAGAGCAAACACTCGACCGCGGTACGGAGTTGCTGAACTTGCTGCTATATTTAAATGAATGCGAAGACGAGGACATTGAGCCCGAACTGGAAGATTACCTGAAAGAGTTTTTACTGGTTGATGAGGACGAGTTCCAGGACGAGCACCGCATTTACGAACCGGTGATCGTAAACCAAGTACTGATGGAAAGCCCGGTGGCTGAAATTGGCCGCGTGGCGCAGCTTTTGCCTGCCGATTCGGAGATAAAGGAAATATTTTACCCGATGATGTGTTTTTTCCAAAATACAGCGCCGTCAGCCGCCGACAGGGACGAGATCGCAAAAAATGCTGTTGATAAGGGCTTTGATATGGCAGTAATTGGTATATTAGGGTCGTTCATATAAACCTAAAACACGATAAAATGGAACAGCTAAAACCAAATCCCACAAAAGTTGCAACTAAATGGGCGCTTATTAACCTCCTTGTGTCAATTGTACTTACCTACATTATACAGTTCGTAAGTACCGATCCTAACTCGCCGTTAAAGTACTTAGGGTATCTGCCTTTTATCATCTTTTTAATACTGACACAAAAGGAATTCAGGGACCAGCAGTCTGGCTATCTAACCTTTGGAGAAGGCTTTTCTGCTGGCTTTAGGTATGCCGTGTTCACCAGCATTTTACTGGCACTGTTCACATATGTATACCTGGCCTTTTTAAGTCCTGAGATCATGCAAAAGGCTGCAGAGCAAGCACGTGCACAGATGGAAGCCAAAGGGATGTCGAGCGAAGATATTGACAAGGCGATAGGTTATACCATCAAGTTAGGGCCGATAATTGGAGCATTTGTCTTGGCTATAATAGATACCATCATCGGTATTGCTGTTGCCCTGGTGGGCGCGGCTATCTTTAAAAAGGAACGTTCAGCTTACGACCCCGAGCCTCCTGCCGACCCAACAGTTTAATGTGAGATAAAACTCATAAAAAAAGACGCCGTGAAATAACCGCGGCGTCTTTTTTGTTAGTGGATATTTTACTTATTTATGAAAGCTCTTTAAAATATCATTGCCGAAGGCAAAAACCATTAAGCCTATCAGCAGCACAAACCCGACGATCTGTGCCTTCTCCAGGAACTTATCGCTTAAGGGTTTGCCTTTGATCATTTCTATGATCAGGAACACCGCATGCCCGCCATCCAGCGCAGGTATTGGCAACAGGTTCATCAGTGCAAGCACCATCGAGATAAAACCAGTTAAACTCCAGAATTTATACCAGTCAAAGTAACCTCCATATAATTTGGCAATACCTATTGGACTCGAAACGGCATTCTGTGCTTTCACTTTGCCGGTAAATATTTTTTTCAGGCCCTTCGCATTATTGGTAAAGTTTGTCCAGGCCTTTGACGCTCCGACCGGTAATGAAGCGAAAAAGCTGTAATTCAGGGTGTCTTCCTTCGGAAACAATTCTTTTATCGGCCTGTAAAAACCTACGCGGCCGTCTTTGTCAACCACGATTGGCAGTTGCATCGTGTTATTCGCACGTACCACTGTTAATATTACCTTCTTATTTTTGTTCGAATCCAGTTTGTCGCGAAATTGGTCAAAGAAGACTACTTTCTGTCCATCAACTGCTGTAATACTATCTCCCTTTTGCAGCCCGGCTTTTTTTGCATTGCCGATAACAGAATCAACGCTAAACTTACTACGGGGCAACATGCTGATAAAATCTTCGATGCCTGCCTGCCCTTTTGCCGATATATCGTTCAATATATCTCCCGGCACCGTAATGTTCAATCGCTCTGTGCCACGCTGGATGTTCAGTACAGTATTGTCAAGAAATACTTTTGGGTTAGTCAACTCCTCGAAATGCTTTACGGGCTTTCCGTTGATTGATATAACCTGGTCTCCCGCTTTAAGCCCAATTTTCTTTCCGATAGACCCCGGCACTATGCCATATTTCGCACTGCTCATCGGGATATAAGTATCACCATATTTGATCGTCAGCATCCAGAAAATAAATATACCGACGAATATATTTACGGTGATGCCCCCAAGCATAACGATCAAACGCTGCCATGCCGGTTTCGAGCGGAATTCCCAGGGTTGCGGCGGGCCTGCCATCTGCTCCTTATCCATCGACTCGTCTATCATGCCCGCTATTTTAACATAGCCGCCCAGTGGAAGCCAGCCCACTCCGTATTCTACACCTTTATAATTGAATTTGACCAGGCTAACGCCCCATGCATCAAAAAACAGGTAAAATTTTTCGACCTTAATGCCAAACGCACGCGCCGCCAAAAAGTGTCCAAGCTCATGTAAAATAACCAAAATTGAAAGGCCCAGCAGCAGCTGCCCCACCATTATCACTATGCTCATCCTTTATTTATATCAATTTGTAAAAGTCCTTAACGGTATTTTATCTATTAAATTTTGCGCAAATATGCGCGTTTCCTTATCAGTATTCAAATAGTCGCTTAGCGATGGATCGGTTTTAAAATCAATCCGCTTCATGCACGCTTCAATTATGTCGCTCATCGCCAGGAAGCCTATTGCGCCTTTCAAAAACCCGGCCACGGCTATTTCATTGGCCGCATTGACAATGCAAGGCATGTTTCCGCCCTGTTTTATCGCCTCAAAAGCTAATCCCAGGTTGCGGAATGTCTTTATGTCAGGCTTTTCAAAGGTCAGGCTCGGGTATTGCATAAAGTCGAACCGTTTGAAATTGTTCCTGATACGGCCGGGGTAAGCAAGCGCGTATTGTATGGGCAGCTTCATATCCGGCAAACCCATTTGCGCCTTTATCGACCCATCGTGAAACTGTACCATCGAGTGCACAATTGACTGCGGGTGCACCACCACCTCTATCTTTTCCGGCTCAATATCAAAAAGCCACTTGGCTTCTATCACCTCCAAACCCTTATTCATCAGCGAGGCCGAATCGATGGTGATCTTCGAACCCATAACCCAATTTGGGTGCTTTAAAGCTGCTTGCGGCGTAACATCACCCAAAAACTCCAGGTTACGCCCCCTGAACGGCCCGCCCGAGGCGGTCAGTATCAGTTTTTCTATTGTATTACCCTCTTCACCCTCAAGACACTGGAAAATGGCCGAATGTTCCGAATCAACCGGTAATATGTTGATCTTATTTTCCCTGGCTAATCCTGTGATCAACTCCCCTGCAACAACCAGCGTTTCTTTATTTGCTAACGCGATGTCCTTCCCTGCCTTTATCGCATTAATAGTAGGCTCTAATCCGGCAAAACCAACCATGGCCGTCAGCACCATATCTATTTCCGTATCGGTAACTATTTCCTTTACAGCTTCGATACCTGATAAAACCTTTACCTCAGTCCCAAGCAACGCATCTTTGACGCGTTCGTAATACTTTTCGTTACAAATAATGGCATAAGCAGGCCTGAATGTTAAGGCCTGTTGTATCAATAGTTCTGCATTGTTTTGTGCGGTAAGTACATAGGCGCGGAACAGCGTTGGGTTTTCGCCGATCACTTCCATGGCCTGCGTACCAATGCTGCCGGTAGAACCTAATATTGCTATGTTTTTGATGGCCATAAATCAAGTTGTCATTGCGGGGAGGGACGACGAAAATCCCTTAGCTGTGCATCCGAAGTGATTGCCGCGCTATCTCTCGCAATAACAAGTGTTTAAATAATGTATTGTTTCAGTTCTTCCGCTATCTTCCTGTCATTAGAAAGTCTCGGAACCTTATTCTGTCCGCCCAATTTACCCTGCGCACGCATGTAATTAATAAATGCGTCTTTTTGAAGGCTTTGGATGATCAAAGGTTGCAAAATGTTACCTTCTGCAAGGTCAAAATAATAAATATTTTTCTTTTGCAGGGCCTTATCCACTTTTAATGCAAACGCCTTCATATCCGCAGGTTTTTTGCCAAACTCGATGAACCACTCATGGTAGGGCAGTTCGCCTTTCGGCGGATTTACCTGTGGCGCTACCGTGAACTCCACTACATCTACACCTTCTTCATTGGCAACGCTCATTAGTGCCTGTTCGACTTCTTCGCCTATCACATGCTCGCCAAAGGCAGAGATATAATGCTTGATGCGCCCGGTAACCAAAATACGGTAGGGGTTTTTAGATACAAATTTGATCGTATCGCCAATACTATATCCCCACAACCCGGCAGTGGTGTTCAATATTAATGCATAGTTTTTGTTCAATTCTATTTCTTCCAGCCACAGCCGGTCAGGATTGTCGTTAAAAAACTCGTCTGCAGGTATAAATTCATAAAACATGCCCGCATCGGTGAGCAAAAGCAGGCTTTTATCTTTTTGCGAATCCTGGAATGCGATAAATCCTTCCGAAGCAGGGTAGGTCTCGATGGAATCAATACCAAAGCCGATACTTTCCTCTATCCGTGCGCGGTATGGCTCGTAATTTACGCCGCCATAAACAAATAGCTTAAAGTTGGGGAATATGTCTTTGACCTTTTTACCTCCCGTTTTTGCACTCAACCGGTCAAAATACATCTGGCACCAGGGCGGTATGCCGGATATGAGGGTCATATCCTCTTGCAGTGTTTCTTCTACAATGGCATCTACCTTTTGCTCCCAATCCTCGATGCAGTTGATCTCGAAACTTGGCAGCCTGTTCTTTTGCAGGTATTTTGGAACCAAGTTAGCCACTATGCCCGATAGCCTGCCGACAGAAATTCCCGCTTTCTTCTGCATCACCGGGCTGCCCTGCAGGAATATCATTTTGCCGTTCACAAAATCAGACTTCCCGGTTTCATGAATATAATTGAGCAACGCATTCCGGGCAGCTTTTATATGTTCGGGCATGCTTTCTTTTGTAATGGGGATATATTTAACGCCAGAGGTAGTGCCCGACGTTTTAGCCAGGTATTCAGGTTTGCCCGGCCAAAGAATGTTTTCTTCGCCTGCTGTTATGCGGTCGATATAAGAGCGCAGATCCTCATAGTCCCTTACGGGAACATTTTTTTTAAAGTCCTCATAATTTTTGATGCTGCCGAAATGATGATCCTTACCAAAGACAGTATCTTTTGCCTGAGTAATAAGATAGTCAAAAGTCTTTTGTTGCAGCGCAACGGAGTCGACGCGGACGCGGTCGATATCCCTGCTCACCCACGACGCAAAAACCCGGCTCAATGCAGCTTTTAAACCCATAATTATTTTGTTTCGGCCAGGTCGTCGTCCACGTCCTGGTGACTGTAAATGAGTTTACGGTAGGCAACAACAAGTATAATGTTTACGAAAGGAATTACAAACAGCATTCCTACCAGCGTAATAGAACCTATGAATACCATAGCCTCTATAATGACAAATAACAGCAGGTATTTTAAAAAATTGCCTCTTATCAACTGGAAGCTCTGGATAACTGATTCGAATGCACCAGACGAATCATCTACAATGAAACATGCGCAGATAGGAAAATAGAAAAGGAAAAAGAACTGGAAAAAGCCACCAACTACAATGCCCAATATATTCTGTGTCCATCCCTCATCCAATGCTTTTATCGCATTGGTAAGCAATACCGAAAGTGTGCTCACCATAATAAGCAACAGCAAATAACTGTATTGCATACGGATCGTTGGTACAATATCACTAAACTCAAAATCATAGTACTCTTTATCGATAAGCTGAAAGATCAGCTTAACAAACCCTAAAAAAATAAAGCTGACGCCGATAAGCAACACGACTATTCCAATTGACGTTGCCAGGTTCCCGTTCAGAAAAACATAAATAATAAAGGCAAGTGCAACTACACCCAAAAAACCGAGCAGCGCAAAAATAGAAATAACTGAAAAATTCTTTCTCAGAAGATACCAGGCAGTTTTTAAGGTGTCTGAGACAGAGAAGGGATGGTACATACTCAGCTATGATCTTTTTAATATAACACGCTTCCAAAAATCCTGCATAAATCCTAATCCGTAGGCTATCAGTTGAGTAAAGGCAGCAATGACGCTCAAAAATGCAACTTTTAACGTTTTGTTTTTCAACCACCCATGAAAAAATATCAACAAAGTGAATATGACGTAGATAATATCAAAGGCAATGCCCAGCGGCAAATAGAAAACATTTAAAATCAAAGTGACCGCAATGCCCAGCGAAAAAAGGGCGGGGAAGAAGTGAACCCATTTTAGCTCCTGCGGGAAGAATTTGTAAACATTGATACGCGCCCGGCCAAAAAAGTGAAGCTGCTTATAAAACTGCAAAAAATTGGTGCGCCGTTTATGGTATACTTTGGCATCGGGTATCAGGCCTATCTTGAAGCCTGCGGAATGGATGCGTATGCTGTATTCAATATCTTCGCCCGATCGGGTGATGATAAAGCCTCCCACAGTTTCCCAAACCTTGCGCGATACGCCCATGTTAAAGCTGCGCGGATGAAATTGCCCGATACCTTTTTTATTACCCCTGATGCCACCTGTGGTGAAAGGAGAGGTCATGCTGTAGCTGATAGCCTTTTGTACCGGGGTGAAAGAAGAGTGTGCATCATCCGGTCCTCCATAGGCATCCAGCCAATTGGTTTGCAGGTGTTGGTTAACAACTTCAAGATAATTCTCCGGTATCAGGCAATCCGAATCGAAAATGACAAAATAATCGCCTTTGGCGCGTTCGAAACCAAAGTTCCGGGTAAAGCCCTGTCCCTCGTTATGTTTCTTAAAATAATGGACATCTAATTTGCCGGAAAAGCTTTTGACGATCTCCTCCGCATCATCCTTTGAGCCATCCTCTATTACCAGTACTTCAAACTGCTTATAAGTTTGCCGTGTAAGTGTTTCCAGCAATTCCTTGATTTCCTGCGGTCGGTTGTATAATGGGATGATGATGGAGAATAGCATTTCAGATGTGCAAATTAGTAGATGTGCAGATGTGCAAATATGCTAATTGCTTAGTTTTTTTGATCAAGTAAATTGAAAGTTATGAGTTGATGTCAACATTGACATATTCATCCGCACATCAAATCCTCTCTTCAACCTGGTAATGATTGCGTTCGTGCGAGTTGCGCGAAACCAGTTCGGCTATAAAACCGGTCAAAAACATTTGTGAACCTATGATAATTGCTACGATGGCGATATAAAATAAAGGCTGTTCTGTAACATCACGGGTTATTTTGATGTGGTGCGATATGTCATAAAGCTTTTGCCACAATAACCAGATGGCAATGATCAAACCTGTAAGGAAACTGAGAGTGCCCAGTGTGCCAAAGAAATGCATGGGTCTTTTGCCGAATTTTCCCACAAAAAATATCGAAAGCAGATCGAGAAATCCATTTACAAAGCGACTCATCCCAAACTTGGTTTTGCCGTATTTGCGGGCACGATGCTCCACTATTTGTTCGCCGATCTTTGTGAAACCAGCCCATTTGGCTATCACGGGGATATAACGGTGCATTTCGCCATACACCTCTATGTTTTTAACTACAGTTTTACGGTAAGCTTTCAATCCGCAGTTAAAATCGTGCAGGTTTTTTATGCCCGACATCCGGCGGGTGACCGAGTTAAAAAGCCTGGTCGGTATTGTTTTGGTAATAGGATCGTAGCGTTTGGCTTTCCATCCCGATACCAGGTCGTATTTATCCTCCGTAATACGGCGATACAATGCTGGTATTTCATCTGGACTGTCCTGCAGGTCGGCATCCATAGTGATCACTACATTGCCGTTAGCAGCCTCAAAACCCACATTAAGCGCAGCCGACTTACCATAATTGCGGCGGAACCTGATGCCTTTTATAAAAGGGTTGTTTGCCTGTAATTTCAGGATCATATCCCATGAACCGTCGTTGCTTCCGTCATCCACCAGGATGATCTCGTACGTAAAGCCATTATCAAACATCACTTTGCTTATCCACGATGTCAGCTCGGGCAACGATTCTACTTCGTTATAAAGAGGTACTACTACTGATATGTCCATTTACTGTGACGAGGAGTTTTTCCAAATCAACCGCAAAAATATAAAATTAAGTTGATTGGCTACAGTCCGAAAGTCCGCAAAGACCGGAAGTCTGCATAAGTCCGAAAGAATCAGAAATACTTTCGGACTTATGCAGACTTTCGGACTTTCCGACTAAAATTTTTATCTTGCCCTTCAATTAAAAATCTTCTCAAAAAATATGAAACGGAATAAGATCGCCTTATCACTCCTGTTGTGCGGCTGCGCATTGGTTGGCCAGGCACAAAACGACAACAAGGATGCCGGCAAATACGACCAGCATAAAGTTTTTAACCCTTTGTTTTACTTCGGTAAAAACGACGAGTACCGTACGGCTGCGGGTGCGCCCGGCGCAAAATACTGGCAAAACCGTGCCGATTATAAACTGAATGTAACACTGGACACTGCTAAACACCGCGTTAGCGGCACAACGCTCATCACCTATACCAATAACAGCCCGGATGCCCTGGGTTTTTTATGGCTGCAGGTCGACCAGAATATTTACAAGGAAAATTCGCGGGGCGAAGCCACCAGCCCGGTAGAATCGGGCAGGTTCAATAACAAGAGTTTTACCAATGGGGATGAAATACAGGGAGTTTATATTGTAACCAAAGATAAAAAAGGCGAGAAAACTGAAAAGGTGGATTATATTGTGACCGACACCAGGCTTCAAATAAAGCTGAAAGACGCCTTAAAAGCCGGTGGATCTGTTATCAGGATCAGGATCGATTATGCTTTTGATGTACCAGAATACGGAACCGACCGTATGGGCCGCCAAAAAACCAAAAATGGCTGGCTATATGAGATTGCCCAATGGTACCCTCGTATGGAGGTTTATGACGATGTTTCGGGATGGAATACTATCCCATACATGGGCGCCTCCGAGTTTTACCTGGAGTATGGCGACTTTGATTACACTGTTACCGCGCCGTCCAACCTCGTAGTTGCAGGCTCGGGCGAATTGCTGAACGCTAAGGAAGTGCTAACCCCTAAAGTGATAGCGCGTTTGGCCGTGGCTAAAGGCAGCGATAAAACGGTAATGATAAGGGATTCCGTTGATCTGAACGATGCCTCTTTTCACCCACAGAAAGCTAATCTAACCTGGCACTTCTTCTGCAAAAATTCGCGCGATGTGGCATGGGCTGCATCAAAAGCATTTTTGTGGGATGCCGCGCGCATTAACCTGCCGAGCGGCAAAAAGGCGCTTGCCCAGTCCATATATCCTATCGAAAGCAAGGGTATGGAAGCTTATAGCCGCAGTACCGAATACGTGAAAGGCTGTATCGAGCTTTATTCGAAGGAGTGGTATGAATATACATACCCGGTTGCTACCAACGTTGCCGGTATTGTTGGCGGTATGGAGTATCCGGGCATTGTGTTCTGTAGTTCAAAAAGCCGTTCAGGCGGGCTATGGGAAGTAACCAACCATGAATTTGGCCATAACTGGTTCCCGATGATCGTCGGCTCTAACGAGCGTAAATACGCGTGGATGGACGAGGGCTTCAACACCTTTATCAACAAGGTAGATACTAAAGTATTTAACAACGGTGAATACTACCAGCCGGAGGATGCAGAAAAAACTGCTCCGGCTATGTTCGCGGCCGACGCTGATGCTATTATGAACGTGCCGGACGTAATACAGGCAAATTACCTTGGTTATGCAGCTTATGAGAAACCGGCTATGGGCCTGACAATACTGCGTGAGCAGATATTGGGCGAAGAACGGTTCGATTATGCTTTCCGCACTTACATCAAACGCTGGGCATTTAAGCACCCTACACCATTTGACTTTTTTCATTCGATGGATAATGCAGCAGGTGAGGACCTGAGCTGGTTTTGGAACGAGTGGTTTATGACCACCTGGAAGGACGATCAGGCCTTGAAATCAATAGATTACGTGGATAACGACCCGGCCAAAGGCGCATTGATCACTATTGAGAATAAAGAAGAGATGGCCCTTCCCGTAACTATAGAGGTAAAGGAAGAGAACGGAAAAACATCACGGGTAAATTTACCTGCCGAGATATGGCAGCGCGGTGGTACCTGGACATTTACTTATAAATCAACGTCAAAGATCGTTTATGCATTGATCGATCCGGATCATGTCCTGCCGGACGTCGACCCGGAGAACAATGCCCTTAGCGGTGTTGCGATGGACAAAAACGTTACGGCTGCTGCTATAGTTAAGTCGTATTTTGATGCGGTAGGCGGCGAACAAAGGGTGAAAGATATTAAAGACCTGACAACCAATGCGGAAGGTGAAGTACAGGGCATAAAAGTGATAAGGGTTAACCGGTATAAAATGCCCGGTAAGTTTTTGCATGAAGTTACGGTCCCCCAGTTCAACAACCTGGCTCTTTTACATATTATGATCGATGGCGACAGCATCAAATATGTGCAGCAGGGGCGTGCGCAAAAAATTACAACTGAAAAGTCTGCTGTTAAAGCAAGATATAAGTTGTTCCCTGAGCTTGATTTTGATAAACCAGGCTATACGATGACGCTGGACGACAAGTACAGCGTTGTTGACGGAGCCCTTACCTATTTACTTACGGTGAAAGGGCCGGATGGCTTAAGTGTGAAATATTTTTATGATCAGAAGTCGGGCCTTAAGGTACAGCAATATGCAGATGCACCTAATGCTACCCACATGACGTTTAAAGACTATCGCGATATTAATACGGGCGTTAAGATACCATTCTCCGAATCGAACAATATTGTAGGCGCGCCTATAGTTTATAAACTTACCAGCGCGACCGCGAATACCGGGTTATCGGACGATATTTTTAAGTGATAATTTACAATTAATTAATGCAGCAAGACTTGCGAAGTTTTTAAAACTCCGCAAGTCTTTTTTTATGACCTTTATTCGTACCTCAAAGCCTCGATCGGGTCAAGTCTGGACGCTTTTTGTGCAGGATAGTAACCAAAAAATATGCCTGTTACTGCGCAAACACAAAACGAAAGCAATACTGATGATTCTGAAATAATCGTTGGCCATTTTAGCGTTAACGTTACGATCTGCGAGGACGCGATACCTAATAATACCCCGATAATACCCCCGGTTATACTTATCAGCACTGCTTCCATCAAAAACTGCATCAAAATATCCTTGCCTCGCGCACCGATGGACATGCGCAAGCCTATCTCTTTCGTTCGTTCAGTTACTGAAACGTACATGATGTTCATGATGCCGATTCCGCCAATTACGAGCGAAATCCCGGCTACTACAGTAAGCAAAACGGTAAGCAGCCCGCTTGTCGAACTTAGAGTCGCAATAAGTTCCTGCTGGGTGCGGATAGTAAAATCGTTATCCTCGGCGGCTGTGAGGCGGTGCGAGTCGCGAAGTATTTGTGTCATTTCTGCTACTGCGGCATCAGTAACATTTTCATTTGCTGCTGAAGTGTATATATTGCTGTAATAAATAGTGGCCAATATGCGCTTCTGCACGGTTGTATAAGGCGCTATCAGAATATCATCCTGGTCTTGCCCAAAAGCATTAAATCCTTTCGGGCTTAATATTCCGATAACCTGGAATGGTATCCTGCCAAAGCGGATCACTTTACCTATAGGGTTCTCGCCATTGGGAAACAGGTTATCCACAACGGTTTGCCCTATAAGGCATACCTTTGCGGCGGTTCTGACGTCGTTTTCTGTAAATGCGATACCGTCCTTTAAGGTCAGCTTGCGTATATCCAGGTATTCAGGCGCCACCCCAGACATTTGTGTAGGCCAGTTAAGCGCGCCATAAATAGCCTGTCCGCGAGAAGTTACCGCGGGTGATATCTCCGAAATATATTGTGCATTTGCTTTCAACGCCGTAATGTCTTTGATGGTAAGCGTTTGGAAACTGCTGCCGGCAATACGTACACCGCCATTCAGGTTGCTTGCGGGCTGCACGGTTATCATATTGGTGCCCATGTTGGATAATTGATCGTGTATGCTTTGTTTTGATCCCTGTCCTATAGCAACCATAGCAATAACAGAACCAACACCGATGATAATTCCAAGCATGGTCAGAAAGGCCCTCAGCTTATTTCGCTGTAGTGCCTTTAATGCTATTCTTATCAGGTTAATTAAACTCATAGTTCCTTATGCCTCTCAAATCACTAATTCAATAAATTATTAATTCAATAATTATCAATAGTCTTCCGTAACCGGCAAACTCTCCAATACTTCTTTGGCCGACCGTTTGTTCTCGTTCCTTGTATCCTTCTGAATATGTCCGTCGCGCAGTTGTATCGTCCGGTTGCTGAATGAAGCGATGTCAGGCTCGTGCGTTACAAAAACAATGGTTTTCCCCTGCTTTTCATTCAGTTCCTGCATCAGCGCCATTATTTCATACGAGGTGCGGCTATCCAGGTTACCTGTAGCCTCATCCGCCAGTATCATTACCGGCTCGTTTACCAAAGCCCGCGCTATGGCTACCCGCTGCTGCTGCCCGCCCGACAACTGGCTGGGAGTATGATCGTGCCTGTCGGCCAACTTTACTGATTCCAGTGCATGAATGGCCCGTTCCCGGCGTTCGGCTGCACTTACTTCCTTATTATACAAAAGCGGGAGCTCCACGTTTTCAAGTGCGGTTGTTCGCGGTAGCAGGTTATATGCCTGGAAAACAAAACCTATTTTGTGATTACGCAACTGCGCCAATTCATCGCGCGATAATTGTTTCACGTCAACCCCGTCGAGGAAATAATTTCCGATGGAAGGCTTATCGAGGCACCCGAGTATATTCAGCAAAGTAGTTTTACCCGACCCGCTGCTGCCCATAATGGTCACAAATTCGCCTGCATTTACATCGAATGATATGCCGCGCAAGGCGTGTACGGTTTCGCTGCCCATGACAAAATCGCGCCGCAGTTCTTTTATTTCCAATATTTTCTTGCTCATCGGCTTCGGCCTCCTCCGCCGCGCCTGCGTTGTGGCAGGAACGGACTGCCACCAGGCGAAGCTGATGCGTTTGCACCCGCTATTCCGCCACCGCTTATCCCGGTGGCCACGCTGTCCGCAGCGGTCAATCCCGATAACACCTCAACCTGCGTGTTGTCATTCAGGCCAATTTGTATCCTTTTTTGTACCAGCTTTTTGCCCTGCACCACCCATACCAATGCATGTTGTTTTGGCACGCCCGTGGTATCCTTGCGGCTTTTCGCCGTATGTGATACCTGGTTTGCTGCCGGATTGCCGGCGGTACCGCCGCCGGTGTTTCGTTTGCCTTTACGGGCTACCCTGCCTACTATCTGGTAATCCTTCATCAGGGATGAATCTGGTATAAAAGCGAGTGCCTTAGCGGGTATTAATAGTGCGTTGTTTACTTCTTTAGTATAAATAATAATATTGGCTGTCATTCCCGGCTTTAGTTTCATGTCATTATTTGGCGCATTGATAACCGTTGTATAAGTTACCACGTTGGCCGATACCGAGGGATGTAGCCTTATTTCCTTAACCGTACCCCCAAACTGGTCGTTTATAAAGGCGTCTACCGTAAAGCTGGACCTGTCGCCCGGTTTTACATCGCCAATATCTGCCTCATCTACATTAGCCTGTACTTCCATTTTTGTTATATCCTTGGCTATGATGAACAGGGTAGGGGTGTTAAAACTCGCTGCTACAGTTTGCCCCACACTGATATTCCTGTTAAGTATAACCCCATCGATAGGCGAATAGATGTCGGCATAGGAGAGGTTTTTTTCCGCCGACCGCAGCTGCGCCTTTACGCTTTCCACACTGGCTTTGGCAGCTGCGTAAGTATTTACCGCGCTATCGTAATCGGCCTTGCTTATCGCGTCCACCTTGTACAACTGGCTTTGCCGGTCGAAATTGTTTTTTTGGAAAACCAGCTGGCTCTGCGCATTTTGAAGGTTACCCTTGATCTGGTCGACCGTCGCCTGCAACAGCGATTTATCCAATTCGGCCAGTAATTGACCTTTCTTAACCTGCGAATTAAAATCCACATAAAGGTTTTTGATAATACCCGATACCTGCGAACCCACTGTTACCGTATCCTCCGGTTCTATTCTGCCGGTGGCGGTAACGCTTTGCGCAATATAGCCGCGGGTAGGCTTTTCGCTCACCAGTTTTACAGGCTCCCCGATTTTATGGAAGAAGAATATCCATACCAGCGCTGCCGCAATAACGATGATTAAAATAATTATGATCCTTTTATAGCTGCGTTTCATGATAGCCGTTGATTATAAGGTGACAGGTATGCCCCTGTAAAAGTCATATATCTTTTGTGTTAATAGTAAGTTGTATTTGGCCTGGATAACTGCCTGCTGCGCCTGCACGAACAGCGTTTTTTGCAATAGGAAATCGACCGTGTTCGAGGCGCCGATCTTCAGCTGCTCATTGGCGATACGGTAACTTTCCTGGTTGAATTTGTATTGTTCCTGCGCAGCGTCGTACTGGCTCTGTGCATTCTGAACGTTAATATATGCACGCTCGACATTTTGCGATAGCACTACCTTGGTATTGTCGAAATTCAATTGTGCCTGGTCTGCATTGATCTTTGCTTCCTCCACCTGTGTCTTTACCTGCCGCCTGGTAAAAATGGGTACCGATAGTGTAACCCCCAGTTGTTGGTAAAAATTACTGCCGAGTTGCGAAAAGTAGCCGTTGCCACTGGTGTATTGCGACCCTAACCCTGCACCTGCGCTAAGCGTTGGCAAATAACCGGCTTTTGCTTTTTTTACATCATATTGCGCTATTTGTAAGCCTAACTGGCCATTCTTTATTTCAGGTCGGTTTTTAAATGCCGTATCCTGCGCAGCCTGCAATGGAGCCAGGCTGGTGTTAAATACTACGGTATCTGGTTTGGCAATATCAAAATCGGCATTTGTTGGAAGCAGCAGTAATTGTTTTAATGTCAGCAGATCAGTTCTTTCCGTATTGATGGCCGATGTCAGGTTGTACTTATCGGTTGAATTTTGCGCCTGCAACTGTATCAGGTCCTTACGTGCCACACTACCCACGTTGAAGCGCTGCTGTTCCAGCTTTACCTGGGCAGTTGATGTATTGACCACCGAAGTATCTGAGATGATATTTTCCTTGTCAAGCAATACAGTCAGGTAAGCCTGGGTTATTTGCAGGGTGATATCATTTTCCTGCTGGATGATATTCAGGTTTGCCGATTCGACCTGCAGATTCTTTTGAATAATATCGTTATTAATGTACCCCCCGTTAAAAAGGGTAACATTGGAGTTAACCGAATATTGACCCGAAGAAGTAATGCCGGAACCGCCACCGGTTACCACACTGTTGCCATTTACAATAGCAACGTTTCCCTGCTTGTCCTGGTGGATAAAATTCTGCGAAGCCTGGCCCGTGAGGTTCGGCAGCCGCGAGGCCTTTGACAGCAGGTATTCCTGTTGTGCAGTCAGCTTGCTTAAGCGCAGCGAGTTGATCTGGATATTGTTCTTTTTGGCATACTCTATACACTGTGCCAAAGACCAGCGCAGCGGCTTACCAACCAATGTGCTGTCCTGCGCAAATAGCACGCCTGCTTTTGCTGCAAATAATATGATTATAATAAATATTTTTTTCGATGGCATAAGCAGATCGGTTTACCCTGTGCCCGGGTAATGATTTCATTTTAAAGTATATAACTGAAAAATTGTTTTTAGTGGCATAATATTGCCATGTAATAATTTGATTACTTAACCGCTATGAAAATCATTATATTATTAGTTTATCTTGTAGATGAATATGAATACCCGCAATTTATTATTGTTAAAACCCTGCGGATAGGCTATATTTAACACATAATGATAACCAGGACCTTTACACTTTTTATTGCCCTTTTTGTTTCGGGAATTGCTTTTGGTCAAAAGGCCGACTCTATCTTAAAAAATGCGGCAGCTACCTATTATTTCAAAAGAGGGCTGCCGATTGCAGAAAAGGACAGTGCAGAATTTGTGCGTGTAATTTCGACCGGAATCGATAGTGCGAGTAAGGGGTTATATATAGTGAAAGACTATTATCCTAATGGGAAGCTGATGATGACAGGTATGTCGATAACAACCGCTTATAACCTGAAAAGACAGGGCGAGTTTATAAGTTATTACCCTAACGGTAATATTCAAAGTACCAGGAGTTATTCAAAAGATACCCTGAAAGGCACTCAAACCTACAACTACCCCAACGGCAGATTATATCATTCAGATTTTTATAACACCGAACGAAAACGATTTGAGATAATCGAATTACGCGATTCGACAGGCAAAGTATTAACATCCAATGGCAACGGTACGGCCATTATGTTTGATAGAAAATTTAAACTGGTATTGGGCGAAGGGCCGGTCGTGAATGGCATTCGCGAGGGCGAGTGGCGTGGCGCGGTAAACGACTCAGTAACGTATGTGTGCCTATACAAGGACAACAAGGGGACCACTGGTAAAAGTTTTGAAAAGTCAGGCGTGGTACACGAGTTTAAAGAAGCTGAAATACAACCCAACTATCCGGGCGGACTGGACAAATTTTATACCTATTTGTCGCGTAACATCCATTACCCTAAGATCGCAAAGAAAAATGGAGTAGAGGGCAAGGTGTTTCTTTCTTTTATTATCGAAAAAGACGGAACTTTAACCAATATAAAGGTATTACGGGGCATCGGTTCCGGCTGCGACGAAGAGGCGGTACGTGCGTTGCAAGAGTCACCGAATTGGAGTCCCGGTTATCAATATGGTATGGCGGTTAGGGTACAGTATAATCTGCCCGTCGGTTTCGCATTGAAAGAGTGACCATTTACCTGGCCGATAGTGTAATGCCGTTATTATTCACATCTGCCTGGTAAAGCACATAACTGCCTTTTTCATCCTTTTTCGGCTTTATTGTATTCGAATGCTTTCCCTGTTCAATATGCACCCATTTCCAATCGGCAGGTACATAAGTCTTAAGCGTGAGGGGGAGATAGTATTGCGTTTTATCAAGCGCATGCGTCAGCGTTACCTTTATTTTTCCATTATTTTCTGATGAGGTTACTTTAGCTGCCTCACGCTCGCGCATGTAGCGCGTAGCGTCGCCAAACGTTGCCACCCAAAGTTTATCCTGTTTGCTTTTGATATATTGAAAATACTGATCGAGCAGGCTGCTATTGAGCGCTTCGTAGCCCAGGCTGTCCACACCATGAAACACCAGCACCAGCCACGTGTCATTACGGTTGTAAGCGGTGTCTACCCACGATTTCATTAACGGCAGTGGTGTTTTGGTTGTTGCACCACGCTGCCATTGTACATAGTCCTTATCGTTTGGTCCCGGCGTTTTCCGGCTCGACCGGTCTATTTCCTTTAACCACGGCTCCGGCATCCGGTTGCGTAACGACGGATATATTTTGTAAGCTACCTGCATTACTCTTTCGTTCTCGTAGCCGTAGGGCACCTCGGCCGAAAATGTATATTTCGCACCCATTTGTTTCAGTATCTCTTCTTTGCTTTTTTCCAGTTCGTACTTAATATTCGCTTCGTCCATTCCGGGCATCGTAGCATGGGTAATAGAATGGCTTGCTATTTCGTAACCTTTGGCGGCATCTTTCCTGAAATCGTCCCAGCTCGATCCAAGCGCCTGTGTATATTCAGGGCAGGGCCCATAGCCCTTCGGGAAATCACCGTGGCGTACCTTTGCATATAGCGAATCCATCAGTTTGAATGCCTTATCCTTCCTGCCCGAATCATACATGCCGCCGGCACGGGTATGGTAGGAGATAGTGCCCTTGTACCCGAGATAGCCCGCTGCCGAGCATCGCTCCAGAAAATTCTGATCGCTTGTGGGTATAGTAGCCGACTCTTTTATAATATCAGCTACGGGCCTTCCGATAAAACGCCCCTGGTACTTTGAACCTGTTATTGGGCCGGTGATGACAAAGAAAGTTGCTGGCAGCTTTAGCCGTTCCATAACGGGCAGCGCACGTGTAAACTGGTGGCGCGACGCATCGTCGTAAGTAAGTGATACGGCACTGTTCTTGCCATATTGCCATTCGGTAACGGTAGTGGTACCGCCTGCGGCAGTTTGTGCCAGGCACGGAGCAGAAATAAGGCATGTAATAAATGCCAGGTATACATACTTGCAATTCATGATCAAAAGCGGTTTATAAGATCAAATATAACCGATTGATCGCCTGTATAAAATTATAGTGGGATTGTTACAATAGCCGGTTGGTTCTTACAAATGAAAAACCATGCCAACTCTTCGTCCGTCGAAGGTGATCGGGTGCTTTTCGAGGAAATTTGCAAGTTTGGTGCCATTGGTCTTTTCGGCGTGGTACATCAGCCCGTCAAACAGCAGCAAAAAACCGCCCTGCAGCAATATCGATTCGCCATATCCCTTCATAATGGGCGAATTGCGCGAATCGCCGGTAAGCTTCAGGTAAAGCCCGGTACCTATATAAGCGACATCAAGACAGCCGTTGACGAAGAATATCTTTTCTATCCTTTTTTGCGCCTCCAGGGTTTCGGCCGCGCTCAACTTTTTGTTTTTGTATTTTTGTGTGCCTGTATAACCTAAAACAGCGGTTACAAAGTCGACGCTGCCCCATATTACATTCATTTGGTAAAAATACCTGGTCTGCGGATCGGTGGATGATGTCCAGCCGATAGCGCTCACGCCTGTATTTGCAATTCCCCAGGCTCCCAACACTTCCATGCCGGTGGAAGTTATCCTAACGCGGTTAGCATTGTAAGTCTTGAGCGAGTCCTGCTGGGCGAAAGCGTGATAGCTGAAGAAGATCAGGAACAGGGTACAAAGTTTTTTCATATACGAATATACGGTTGGTTAAAAATAGTTAAATATTAGGTAACACGTTTAACCTTTTACTGATTTTTGCACTATTTGGTTTTAACCAAACGGTCAATTATTTCTTGTTCAGTACCGGTGAACGGTCCTGGCGACTCCATCTTTAAACTTGCCATTGCCGCGGCGAATTCTCCTGATTGCTGTATGTCCATGCCTTTCGTTCTGCAATACAGGTAGCCTGCCATATAAGTATCGCCACAGCCTGTTGCATCTTCCACTACTTCGGGCCTGTAGGCAGGGATATTATAAAATACACCGTCGCTATAAATGGTCGACCCCATACTGCCGTTGGTAATAACAATTTCTTTCACCCCCCAGCCAGCTAATATCAAGGCGCCTTTTTTAATGCCGCTTTCGCCTGTTAGTACGGCCATTTCCGCCTCGTCTGCTTTCAGTATATCTATATATTGCAAAGCTTCCTGCTTTTCGGACCAGCCCACCGGGTATACCTTTTGATTTTCGACCTTGCGCAGGTATCCCTGTGCATCCAGCGAAATTTTCCCTTTGCCGGCTAACGATCTGATAAAATCAGTAGAAATGTCATCTGCCAGCAGCGGGCCCAGGTGATATATTTTAGCCTCAACTCCATTCATTTGCTGAATGCTGAACGGGTCGGCCTGCTGTAAAACATTTTGCGTGCGGTGGTCCTGGTCTTCGGCATAAATGTTCTCAAAATAAACGGTATGACTGCTTGGGTAGGCCCATATTTCAATGCCTTTTTCCCGCAATTCATCAACATAATGCATTTCGCTTTCGGCTACCGATGTGATCAGTAAATAATTTGCATCAAGGTTTTGCAGGGCTGATGAGAAGTAGAACGCAGTTCCCCCCGCCATATGCAATTCCGCACGCGTTGTAACTACTTTGTCTAATGTAATGTGCCCTACACAGCAGATATCGTACATATTTTACAGTAATAAATTGGGAAAGATAAGGAATTTGAAATTAAAATACTTTAATCCCTCAAAACCGGAGCTATTAAGCGATGGGCGCCTCATTTAAAATATTGGTTAAAATACCGTTAAAACACCCGTTTTTTTTGTCTTTTAAACTCCTTAACTTCATTTTATTATCCATGTTCAACTGATCGGTTTATTATAGCTGATAGCGAGCAACTTATAAAAATGACTGCCCAAACCGTTTCAACTTCGCCTGGCGAAACTATTTTTAAGGTTCTTTTTGAATCCGCTCCGGGTCTGAATCTTGTCCTATCGCCCAATCTGATCATCTACGCTGTGAGCGATGCTTACGCAAATGCAACCATGACGAAACGCGAAGACATTGTAGGTAAGCATTTATTCGAGGTATTTCCTGATAACCCCAATGATATTAAAGCGGACGGCGTGTCTAATCTGAGGGCCTCCCTCAATTCGGTACTTCAAAACAAGACAGCACATATAATGGCCATACAGAAATACGATATAAGGCGGCCTGACGGAAGTTTTGAGGAAAGGTACTGGAGCCCGTATAATAAACCGGTACTTGGCCCGGACGGACGGGTTATTTTTATTATTCACCGGGTAGAAGATGTTACAAATTTTGTTAGCCTTCAGAAAGAACAGTCAGAAAAGGAAAAAATGACGGATGATCTGCGTGCCCGCGCGGTGGAAATGGAGGTTGAGATAGTAAAAAGGTCGGAGGAAATACAAAAACTTAATCAAGAACTCGAACAAAAAGTTGCTGAACGTACCGTAGAGTTGGAGAGCGTAAACAAGGTTATTTTGGATTACAAGTTTGCGCTCGATTCGTCTTGCATAGTCGCAGTAACTGATCAGAAAGGTATAATACAGCATGTAAACGATAATTTTTGTAATATATCGAAATACAGCAGAGAGGAGCTGATAGGCCAGGACCACCGTATTATTAACTCCGGGTTTCATCCCGGGGAATTTATCCGTAACTTGTGGGTAACCATAGCAAAGGGCAATATCTGGCGGGGCGAATTAAGGAACAAAGCAAAAGATGGAACCTATTACTGGGTTGATACAACTATAGTTCCGTTCCTTGATGAAAAAGGTAAGCCATATCAGTATGTTGCTATCCGCTCGGATATTACATCGCGTAAGGAAACAGAAGATCATCTTAAAAAAAGCTTAAAAGAAATATCCGACTATAAATACGCACTTGACGAATCGTCTATAGTTGCTATAACCAATCAAAAAGGTATCATTCAGCATGCCAATGATAATTTTTGTAAAATATCAAAATATAGCAGGGAAGAATTGATCGGGCGGGATCACCGAATCATTAATTCAGGCTTTCATTCAAAGGATTTTATCCGCAAGCTTTGGGTTACCATTGCCAACGGTAAGATTTGGACGGGCGAATTAAAAAACAGAGCTAAAGATGGCAGCTATTATTGGGTTGATACCACAATAGTACCTTTTCTGGACGAGCATGGAAAGCCTTACCAGTATGTAGCTATCCGCGCGGATATAACCGGGCGCAAATTGGCGGAAGAAGAAAATATTAAATTGAACCAGGACCTGGAGATAAGGGTAAAACAGCGTACCGAGGAACTGGAGGCTTTTTCCTATTCCATTTCGCACGACCTGCGCGCCCCGCTTAGGGCGGTAAATGGATACGCCAGGATTTTGGAAGAGGATTACGCGGGTAGCTTTGATAATGAAGGAAAACGCCTGCTTAATGTGGTGCAGGATAATGCCAGGAAAATGGATACGCTGATCAATAATATGCTTGCGTTTTCGAAAGTAGGGAAAAAGGAGATAAACCGGTCAATGATCGACATGTTATCGCTGGTGGAAGATGTACGGGCCGACTTAAGCAAAGATCAGGATTGTAAAGCGAAAATAGAGATCAGCGAACTTCAGCCAGCAATAGCGGATCGCAACCTGATAAACCAGGTATGGGTGAACCTGTTATCAAATGCGATAAAATATTCAGCCAACACACCAGTTCCTATAATAAAGATCAGTTCTGAAAGAAAGAAAGATGAGATCGTTTATTCTGTTGCTGATAATGGCGCCGGGTTCGATATGCGGTATGCAGATAAGTTGTTCGGCGTATTTCAACGTCTTCATTCATCCGAAGATTTTGAAGGTACCGGGGTTGGGTTGGCCATCGTTCACCGCGTGGTAACCAAACACGGAGGTAAGGTATGGGCCGAAGGTGAAGTGGGGAAAGGGGCCATTTTCCGTTTCAGTTTGCCTGTTGAAAAATTAAAATTGGTTTAGCATGCTCGCTCCAACGCCGCATCGCAATTAAAGCGAACAAAAAAGCCGGTCGTCTTTCAACGGCCGGCGTGGGTTATTATGGATTACTGATGTGCTATTTCCAATCAGCCCAGGCGCTCTGAGCTGCCCAGTTGCTGGTGCCTACCGCTCCGCGATAAGCTGTCTGAACAAAGAACGCGCTCGAGAAATCGGTTCCGGTAAAATCAGAACCACTCAGTGCCGGGGAACCATCGGCTGGTGTAAGGTCAGGCGCGCCTGTGGCATACATAGCTGTGAGTTTCATATCTGCTGATGCGGTGATAACGGTATTTTTATTAACGCTGTTGGTTTCAAAGATTGTCATTTCCGGGTCGGGTACCGCTATTACTGCACCCTGGTCCCAGGCAAATGTGCGGGCAAGCGTATCTGATTGTACCAGGTTACTCCTGAACTCAGCATTATCGTCGGCCAATATCACCGGTCTTGTCCGTGGGCAGGTCATAAATGCACCTTCCGAATATTCGGCAACTACCGAATTCCTGATTGCCAAACGTGTTCCTTTACGCATGTAAACCCCCATGTTAATATTGGTCTTAGTCGCATCAATACCCTCCGGCCCAATAATGGTCATGTTGGATACAACAGGGCGGGTCAATGGTGTGTTGGTCGTAGGAACTTCATCGTTGTAGCTTTCGAAACCGTTGGCGCGAAGGGCCTGGGACGAAGCGTGCGTACGGTAACCGATCAAAAATTGAAGGCTGCCCGTATAGCCCAGGTCAAAGTCAAAATCATCATCGCCGGCATTATAGCTGATGAGGTGTGTGGCATTTACCGTTCCGCCTACAAACTGGAAGCTATCGTCGTTCGAGTACTTAACCATCACATTGTCGATCTTGGTGGCCGAACCCACACTGGCCAGCAGCAACCCGCTTGCTTTATCAACTACCCATTCATCTTCGGCCGGCGGGTTAATACCCCCTGTGTATTCGAGCCTGAGGTAGGTGATCGAACCCGAATTGTCTCCGGCATCGCTGCCTCCATATTTTGTATCGTCCGAAACATTCAGCCCCATAACATTTCCGGTAACG
>Ga0310811_10000793_pt1 | contig 40610 bp, 34 predicted proteins | sample YCmetagenome_FD_207642 | JGI IMG/M metagenome (GOLD analysis project Ga0310811, IMG submission 207642) | Soil microbial communities from experimental microcosm in Duke University, North Carolina, United States - YC | ecosystem: Engineered > Artificial ecosystem > Soil microcosm > Unclassified ... | reverse complement strand
CGAGTCTTAACAACTCTTGTCACCCTCCGAGACTTAAGGATTGTATCCGATAGTCTATACGCATCCGCCTCTATCTACGGATAGTCGATACTCTGTTAGTTTCTAGTCCTAGACTTGTCTAGACTAGTCCTTATACTTCCGTCTGATATCCAGACGCCATCCGGATAAGTATACGATACTATTCCTTATCTTTGGATAGGAATACGATACTAATCCTTACCTTCGGATAAGTATACGATACTATTCCTTGTCTACGGATAGGAATACATTACTTGTCTCTATACCCGGATATCATACGATAGTCGTCTGGACCTTTGGATACACTACAATAGCCATCTGGACCTTCGGATACGATACGTATAGTATTCTGAAATATGGGGCTATACTTGGGAAAGGGGCACAGCGTATGAGCTGAGGCCAAAGCCCTTTGGATCTGATACCCCTTGAGTACGACCTTAACAGGTTGGGAGAGAAGGAGGGTGAAGATGAGGCTGGTGGAAATGAGGCTGGTGGGTCTGGCGGATCCGGAGGTGACATGGAAACTGGTGCTTGAATACTTCTGGATTTCCTCTCTGGCCCCTAAATGTACTTATATCTTGCATGCATGTATCTCATTGTAGTGAAATAGGACCAGGTTTGTCTGGATATGCATTGTGAAAGTCAGATACAAGTTCTGAAGCATTCCTAAGCTCTGTGGCAAGTAGCCAAGATGTTTCTTTGTCCATCCCTTCATATCCGGACCACTGGATGAGATATAAAAGCTGGCAATGACATCTCTGGCAGTCAAGTTTGGAGTCTAGGATTTTGGATATTTCATACTCAGGTTCCCCATCAATTTCCACTGGGGGTGGGGGTGCTTGAATGTGATTGGGGATGGTATTGGACACTGCGGGTTCTAACTGAGACACATGGAAGATGGGATGAATGGATTACGCGATTGTGCTTCCTTATAAAAACCCTATTGAGTCCCCCACTAGTCTTTTTCCTCCCACTATCATTACCATCCATCATGCCATCCTTCAGCTTTACTGCTGTCGTTAACCCCAACATCATGCATCTTCAATGTGCTTTCAAAACCCTGTGAGCACATCTGATGGCCCTCACCAATTCCATTCCTGAGGACCATCCCAACCTAATGCTGCAGAAGGAGGCATGGTCACATGACTGGGTTAAAGTTGTTGTAGGTTGGGTTAATCACTTTTGAGATTTTTTGCTGATTCCCTTCTAGCAGGACTTGACTCAGAATGTGGCAGATTGTAACACTTACAATCTGTCGCTCCCTATTTTGCCAGAGGAGAACACGCTCAGGTGCAAGGCTGAAGATGCATATGAGTGCTTTGCCATGCAAATCTGTGCCTTCAAACTGGAGGTCCAGCATCAGGCTAAAGAGCACACCAAGACAGAGGTGCAAGAAACATCAAGATCCATGGTGGCTGATGCTCCAATGAGCATGCATGAAGATGAGGATACTGATGCTGATGGAGAAGTGGAGGAGGAGTCTGTCCAGTGCACTAAAGGAAAGTGTACTATAGCCAGGGGCCACAAGATAGTAAGTTTTTTGACTTTTCTCTTTTCCTGTCTTGTCACTAATCTTCTTTTTCCTATTCACAGAAGACTGGTCACATGAGTGTGGCTAAGAAGGCTCCTGAAGAAAGGGTCCATGCAGTCAAGTGCATGCATTGCACCAGGTCAGGCACCATCTGCACTGGGAAGGAGGGCATCGTGTGTATGCCTTGTAGGGACTGCCATAAGGGTTGCAAATACACGATTCATAGATACGAAGATAAGTCTCTCTTCCTTTCCTTTCTAGTTTATCCATTGCTAATGCTTTCATAGTTGTCCAGGCCCACACGGCTGCTGTCACTATTGTGAGGGTCACATTGACCTCTGAGTCCGCAGCTGTCGCTGGGCAATCATCGGGTGTGCAGGTGTTGATTCATCAACCTAAGACTACACCACCCTCCTCATCCTCTGAGCTATCCAGTGAGTCAGAGGAAGAAAAATCTCCCACTGGTCAGGTGTCTGAGGGCAGTAAGCTCAAGAGAGAGGAGAGTGTCGATGCCAGAATTATCAACCTGCTCATGGAGGCCGACATGGATGTGGTGCATGCATCCAGAGGTGTAGGTATACTGAGGAATGGATGTCTGAGGGCTGGATGTGGGAGGACATAAATGTCCAGAGAGAGGGCAGAGGTCTGGAGGTCCAGACATTATGTAAGCAGGCTGGCTGCATAAGTTCAGAGGTATCAGAATAAGAACTGGAGTAGGATACAGAAACTGATCTAAGGATTAGTCTGGAAATGTGACCATAGGTAGGTCCAGCACAGCACATGACATCATTTATGGATATGATCCTGAATTCACAATATGTCCTAATTCCATATTGAACATTCCTGTGGCTGATGAACGAATGAATGAGATAGTCATATCCTGGATTCCAGACCTATCCTATAGATTGGATGTATGGACTAATCCTTAGATTAGAATCCCAGACTTCATCCATAACCAGTTCCAGTCTCATCCACTATCACAATTGTCCAACTACCGCTCATCCATCTGATTTGATATATGGATCCGATCCAATATGCCTGCCCACTCTGGATCCGATACAATAAGCTTTCTTATTCATTACATGTCCATATAACATTAACACAGCCTATTCCTTTATTCGGTATTGTCATATTCCATATATTCGCGCTTCTCATCTGAAGTTCCGGATGTCAAATCCGATCAGATCTGATCCACAGATCCATACCGGATCCGTCACAATAAGCTTCTTCATTCATATCCTATTCATATAATGTTAAACACTGCTTATTTCCTCCATTTAGTATATCTTCCCTTCTAATCATTCACTATTGTCTAGCACAGCTTATCCACTCATTTACACTAGAACCTCACCTCTCATTTCTTCCTTCTGTTGCTGTTGCCCTAATTTTGATCCACTGTTCCAAATCTGTCACCACCACTTGTTATACATCTCATTTGTCCCTACTACACTACCTTGCCAGAAGTGCTGCCACTCCCTTCTGTGTTTGCATCTCATATATACAGCCATGTACACTCATATTTGACCAGCATATTCTATGCCCAATTTTCCACTCCAATTAGGATCAAAAGTCTTGCAGAAAAAGTCCACATCTAAATTGTTGTATTCTCTCTGTATTATTACTAATACTTCTACTAACTACGTTGATCTGTTTGCAATTCCCAACCAAACTCATACCCAGCCTTACATGATCATGACAACCACAAATTAACTCTGCCAGCATAGGTAAAGGATCTCAGTGGTAGATTTGCACTCCTTGCTAAGCATGACTGTATAGCATGTACAACAACAATATCAGAATCTTGGGCAATACAAGAGTATGTTCAAGTGAATGCTCTGCAGTCACCCACTTTTTGGCTGTTGTGAAAGTTGCCTGTTTAGCTCATCTCTGTCTGCCCAGTAATTTAACTACCCACTCCTTATGGTGTGAAGAAGGTTGCAAGCATATTTGGCAAGCTCACAACATCAGGGTAATATTTTTACACTTGCTACCAGTGCTATTGATGTCATTGAGCTCCATTTACAGCTCATATACAATGTAAAACTTCAATTTGCCAAAGTGTACTACTTCTTCTAAGCTATTATTAATGCAGATCAGCCTTTTAAGACTCTTTCTGTTATCATACTCTATTCACCACCTGATATCAAACTTCTTCAGGCTTCTCATTACACTTTGTAGTCATGTTGCTATTAAGAAGATGCTGCACTTGTCATCATCAGTGTAAAAATGATCAAATCAGTTGTCGCAATGGTTCCACACCAGATCAATTGAAAAGAATGATTTTATATAGCTGAGAAACCAGACTTAGATGTAGTAGATATGAGAGGCTATAGTAATATTCCAGAAGATGTAGATGAGGAGGATTTTTATTGATTCTAGCACTGTTGTATGCTCAACAAAAAACTTAGATGATCAAGGAAATAATATGTGTGATAGTAAACTTGGTGGAGTGCCCTCTTGTGCTGCTCATTGCATGTGGCCACCATGAGCAAGTTCTATGATGGATTTTCCTGCCCTCTCTCACAATCCAGAACTTTGACCCAGGATCATTCTGACTATCTGAGCACATCTTCTATTCATTCATCCAGCATATCATATAGCAGTATCCTTGGACATTCCCACCAAGGATCTCAAGCATTTATAGGACACAACTAGTCTTAAGAATGAGACTTTTATAACAGTATAAATGAGCTATATCTGTATATACCTGAATGCAACTGATTCTGTTACCCCCAGGATGCTGCTTTACCAGATAGTAGTGGAATCTCATTTTCCAAAAACTCGCTCTCACAACTGTCTAATGAATTTACTATGCTGCACACTAAGTATACAGAGTGTCAGTAAGATAATGCTTTTTTGTTTACAAGAATAGTGACCTACATTTAAAATTTTGAGATCTTCAGAATGAGCTTTTATTCAAAGAAGGTAAGCTAGAGCAACAGAGTAAGTATTTTTCTTTCTAATATTAACTATATTGAATGTTCTAAAACCATGTAGGAAACTATACCAGCAACTACTTTTATATATTGACTTGTTTGACTACCCCAAATTTGCCACAAATGTATATGATCTGATCCTTCTTCTCACCAATTAACCTGATCACTTCCCTCTTCATGTTAAAGACAAAAAAGTATAGACTACAAATGAGATGATAGCGACATAACATATGCAGCATGTCTAAATAAAGATTTGTTAAAGTTCTTGATTGTCTTGTTGTTAAATCTCTTATCAGCATTAATGGGCTCTTTATAAAAAAAGGTTTTATAGATCAAATCCATAAAGCATCTCTTGCTTGTAGCCTTTCTAGACTTCTTTGTATCCTTAAGAAGCCAGGAGTCAATTGATAAAAGCAGTATAACTTGGTCACCCCATAATAATGGTGAATAGAATTTAAACAAATCAGCAGAAATATGCCTAGCCTCAGAGGCAGCAACACAATTTGAAGTAGCACTCTTGCTAGTTCTATATTGTATAGAATGCAGCATTCCTCCTTTATTTTACAGATTGTGTTCTGATAGCCCACTGTTTTATCTGCTTATCAGCCAGAGTGTATCAATAAACCAAATAATTACATCCATAATATTAAACAATTAGGACTGATGGAACATAGTTCAGTCTTGCTAGCAAAATATTCTTTCATATGACAGCCATCAGATTTGGAATCAATAGTGGCAAATCAGTTATAAAGGATAAGGATGCAACAATCACCTGCTGAGCCCAACTTTATTATCAGTCCTTCAATCTCCTTCACATCCTCCAGTTTGATCTTCTTGCTTGGAATAACTTCAACTACCTCAACATCTTAATTAGAGTTAGGATCCAGTGTATGTTTTTCTAGCCTAGCTATATCAGTGTCTATGTTAGAGTCAGATTCCAAGGCAGAATATACTATAAAAAGTTAGAGTGGGTTGATCAGGTCTGACACGATCGAATGAAAGGCCCACTCACTTAATAAGGTGCAATAACTACTTGCTTTTATGCAGCTATAGCATACTGTGATAATAAAGTTTTCCTTGCCTGGTATTAGCTTTACTTACTTACCTTTATATATGTATATATTATTTTGGTGGCTTATATAAGCATGGTTCTCTTTTATCAATACTAGTCTGAAGTCTGATGATATTTCACTATCTCTGTATTAAAGACCTTGCATATGGGTGCATACAGCTTTGGCCTCTGTTTATATGCTGTGCCTCTCACCCGAGTATGGTGCCCTTGATTTCAGATAAAGTTTAATAAGATCCAATTGAAGTCTGAAGGACTTCAGAGGCAGACAACTCTGGTGGAGCATCCAAAGGACCTCCAGATGAGCATGGGAACTGTCTGAATGAGTGCAGGAAACTTTTGGACAAGTATTGGAAACTCAGATGGAGTTCTGTCCACTTGATAGGAAGTGGAATAACTGCATGTATTAATTCTTAGTGGAGACATAGGGTGGAAATACCACAAAGGACGCAGTCCAAGGCAGGAATAGTGGTTCAGAGTTCCAGATAGGGGTTCTGGAGCGGATGCAGACAGATATAGACTACCCTTAGGTAGAGACAGAGTGATAAGGATTGGAAAGAGTGCAAGTATTGGAAAGGCAAAACTTCGACCTAAGGATACAATGCATTAGGCCTGAGATAGGATCCAGAAATGCAGAAGAGTGGAGCTCTGGCTTAGGGAATCAATCCCTAGACCCAAAGGATATAGAAGGGATCCTTACAACACTAATGTGTGAAGACAAAAATGCTGCAAGACAATCATATTTGAACTGAGGATCTATGGAGATTTACAAGAGTTTATATACTTGAAGGCTAATGGAATAATTAGAGGCAGTGTCTGAGGCTATGTACATTAGCACACAAGTATGATAGTGGATAGGACTGGAAATGGTTATGGATGAAGTCTAGGAATATAATCTAAGGATTAGTCCATACATCCAGCTATAGGATAGGTCTAGAATCTGAGATATGACACTCTGAGCCTGAGCCTAGATCAGAAGCTCTTTAGGGTCAAACACTGTCTTTTTCACATAGCAGCTAGGCAGGATATTGACTCACATATTGGTTAGGGAGTATTCTACTACTTATCCAAGTTGTGTATGCCACAATGTACTTCTTATCAACCCTATATATTTTAAGTTCTCTAGGATGCAGGAGTCACACATTGGGAAATTAGATGTTGGCTGTTGGGGTTGAGAGAACATTATTCAATCTCTCTTGGAAAGAATGAGTTGAGAAAATTTCTGTGTGAAGTTTGCAGGCTGAAAAGTTTTGCCTTTATTAGCTAGCCAAGCAATGAAATCTAGTGTAGAATCTATTTACATCTAATTTTCCATCCAGGTATAGACAGATACTTTATTTTAATTGCTAGTCAAATAAAATTACTCACAGACTTAAATAGTCTTTTGTATTGGATCAGGTACTAGGAAATGTAGGGCCAAACCTGATTCTGCAGCTCTAAGATAAACCACTCTTTTACAATCCTTATATTAAATTTTGACTGCAATAACCCCACAGACCCTTACCAAATTCCAGTGGCATATTACTGCTCATGCTTTCCTATATTACTAGTAATACAAGATTATAGAGTATAATCAACATGGCGTGTACAACCACCAATTAGTTCAGGGAATGTTTTAGCTACAAGATAGCAAGGTGCTTTAGCTAGAATTAAAAGAAAGTACATGTATAATGCCTTGTCTTAGACATGTCAGGGAGGTTTTCAGAGTATAGGCTGTCCAGTCCTTGGTCTGGACCAGTCCATTAGTCACCAGTTTATCTATTACATAGTCCCTCCAGAGCTCATTCTGCTATCTTTACTTCTTGAGAATACATGCTTTGACCTTTGAATAAGCTTTTTCTTGCTGTCCATATCATCAACATATTTTATAATGAGAGTATAATGGGTAGAATAATCTCACTATTATCCCAGCACTACCTCTTTGTCTGGCATTTAGTCACATCTCTCTTCTTCTTCCTCTAATTCTAGAGCCAGTAAAATTTTCTCACAATGACCCATCTATATTTTAAAATTGCAAGGATTAAACCACTTGCCTCCAGCTTCTACCCTAGAGTTATAAGATGATAGAGCAATCCATCTGGTGACCTACATTTCCACAAGCTTGGCAATGATATATGGAGAGCTTTTATTTTGCTTCAAAATATAGTCCTTTGGGGTCATAAGGTATAGGAATTAGTAGGTATGTAAATGAAGGATTAGTTGAATGGTTATTGTCTGAAGATAATATCTCATAATAAGGTTTCATAACAAAACAAAACAGTCAATTCATTCTGCTAGGATAAATTCACAAAATGAGTGGGAAAAGTAAGTTTGATCATAGGAGTTGCACTGACTGATATGACATTGTCAAGTCAAGTTAAGTCATGTCAATATGATCATAAGCTCCTCATAATTTTATGACTGAGATTGTGTCTGACTCCCTTCAAGACAATTACCAATATCACATTGGTAGAGTAAGCTGCAGTGTTGAGCTTCACATTTAAATTGTGACTAGAAACCAGAGCAAAGTAAGTTGGAAGTGCCTGCAATAGCTATTTGTCATACAAGTCATGCTGATAGACATGAAAATGCAGATCCAACACCAACTACTTTAAAAACACACTTAAAGTTCAAATCATGTCCTCCCTTCCTGTTCATGAAGCCTTAATCTTATAGCTTGTCAAACAACTCAACACTTATGTTTCTCAAATAGACCATGACACAGCATGTGTTGATGTCACCTTCCATAGCAACAGCCATCTCATCGACAAGAAGTCCTCTCTTCATATCTCTGACATCATAGGAGTCAATCATGGCACCCTCATACTATAGCTGTAGAATTAGGAGTTTCTGGCACCAGTACACCCAAATATAATGTGCTTAGGGTGCAACTCAAAACTCAAGATTTCCTGAGGGATTAAGGTCGTCACACACCTAAGTCTAATGTCCATGTCCAAAATCCACTGGCCCTAGAATATAAGAGTTAAAGAAAGAGTCTTGCACTTTAAGGGAGTGCATAGATAACAATAGATACTATATATGAATATTATGTCAGTTAGGTTTGGCAGAGAGTGTGTTAGTAGCTGGTTCCAGAGGTCTCCTAGAGGTATTTAGAGTCATAGATAGCACATATATAGCTGCATATCTTAGGGCTAGGATTCTTTCAGTTTTGTTCACTTCCATCATTCTGTTGTGTTTCTGCTATCTAAGCTCTACCTTACTGTGAGTATTCAGTCTCACTTTATGTGTCTATCTTTACCTTGGTGCTTATCTACATTATTCCAATGTTAATAATTATTGTAGTAGCATTTAGACCACATGAAGAAATTCTGTGTAAATGAGTGAAGGTTGGACAGTTTTTGGTTGATTAGAGAATAGCAGAGTCTGGTGTTATAGATGATGTATGTGTGTATTTTAGTACAGCATTCTAGAGTTATGTTCATATCTGTTAGGTGTTCTATATAGGGGAAAGAGAGTATTACATTAGTCTGAAGGCTTGCAAGAGAGTAAGGCTTCACTAAATGTCTATTGGAGTTGTCCTATTGTGTTTATAAAGTGGATGAGGTTAAGGATTGTATTTAGGTCTAAAAACAGGAAGGGAAGTGATAAGACTTTCTATTCTAGTGCTAATGTAAGGAGATGTCATTCTCTATAATAGTATATGCAGTTAAGCAGATAGTGAGGAACTGTTTTGTCCTTCCTAGAATAATGCAAATTGTGTGGAGATGGGTGCTTACCAATACAATAAAGGTATTGATCGAGGGTAATATGTTAAGTTCTGAGTGCCATGTATATATCTGTGAGTCATGTGAGAAATCCTGCCACAAATTTGACTAATGATTATTGTAGGACTTTAGAGTCTATTCAGTTGGTACAGTTGAAGTGGAGTGAATTACATCATAAACTTCTCTATCTGTGGTGCATGGATTGATAATGAGCTGCCTTGAGTGCTAATTTGCTGAGAGGGAGAATATTATATCAATATTGTTTTTTATACTACTCCCCATATTACTGTTGAGACTAATGGTAAACTTGTTATTGCTGATATGAAAGTGGATGGTGGTGGGGTTGATGCCTTCTTATAAGTTAGTGTCATGTAGAAGGCAGGAATAGAAGAAATGGTGTTTCCAGGATAGTACCTATGAGACATGGAAAAATGAGTATTTCCTAAGGCTCCAAAGAGTGATACAGGATTGGTGTGGCTATGGTGGTAGTTTAATTGACGATTAGTGAAGAGGAATAATGAATCTTGAGGAGTGGAAGTTCAGGGTGAGTTGGGAATATAGGAAATGCTACATAGCCTAAATTATAGTTTAGACAGCCCTAAAACACCCATATATTATCATTTGCTATTACAGAATAGATATTTTCTAGAAATGTCACTGTAATAATAGTGGTTAAAGAACAAGCAGATGGATTATGTGGTCAAGAAGGAAAATTTCTTACAGTGTTAAACATGATAGCTATAAGAAGGTAATACAAATCCTGAAGCAAAAAGATAGAGGATTGTCAATAACAAGAGCACCATGATATAGCTGTAGTGTTATTATTACTAAGATAGTCACAGCACATAGTGTGGGTGCAGGAGGTTGCAGTTGGGCATGGTTGAATTGTGAGCATGTGAGAGATGCACTGTAAAGTATAAGAAAAGGCTAGAAGTATGCAGGAGAGCAGCACTGCTTTTGCAACCTGTGCTTTCCTTGTTTCTTAGTTGAGTGTGAACATTCTTTATTATCTTTATTATCTTTATTCTTGCCTTGAAGTGACAGTACTCCAGAAAGGTCCTCTGGCTAGATCATCAACTAGCAAACCCTTGTTTGGAGCCCTGCTTAATGATCAACTATATACAAGTAGCATATACAGTACTATTTGGGATGATAGGTGATAAGAGAGTAGGCATAATAGTAGTGGGTGTCCAAGTGCCAATGAGGCAGTGCTGGGGACACACTTATGCTCTTTTGCCCTCAATGAACCACATCACAAATAGATACCATCAGAAGTTGGAAGCTAACCTTATAAACAGAATGGTGGATGAGTGATGGATATTCAAGTTTAAGTGTAAGAACTTATAACTTGAGATGGTATGTGACTGAAGAGATGGGGGCATCAGTTAATAGGGAAATAAAATGAGAAAGATGCACTCAGACTCACCATACCAATCTTAGGTAAAAACAATTAAAGATATGAGGGAAATCAGATAGAATAGAGACAAGGAGAATAAAGTAAACAACAGTACAAAAAATGCATCATTATCTATTTATTCCTGTGATTACACTCTCCTACAGTCTTGCAATAGACTTCAATTACACTTCTATATTTTAATCTCATTTAAATTTATTTCATTGTGAATATATATATATATTTGTATGTGTATAGTACTACAGTACAGTAACAAAATCATGCTTGACTACAATAGCTATAGCTACATGCTAAGGACTCTTAAGATTCCAATGTCTATGCAAAGACTAAGATAATTACATAAAGAGTATTACAATGTGAGCAGAGCTTTTCTAGATCCTTTCGTCACTCTGGCCTTGAACAAAAATTAGAAACTAACAGTTGAGATGGTTGCATCTGATAGACATACTGATTTTGAAATATAGTGCTATTTTTCATAAGTCATTGAATATATTGATCATTGAGATCTCTTTAGCTTAAAGCAATGTAGAAATAATGGATCCTAGTGACTAACTCTATGTGTAAATTGATAGTGATGATGTGAGCATCATTGGAAATTTTCACATGAAAGGGTATATGGAAGGGCTCTGAGGCTACTGAGCCATCTTAGTGACCACCTCCCCTTCAAAAATAAGGATGAAAAGCAGTAGATACAGACTAAAATAGTACTTACAGAACCTCAGCTGTGTTAGCTTCCTCATCATTCAAGCCACTAGTAGTACAGTTCTTAGTTAAAGTATTTAGACAATAAATTACTGCATGTCTAGTGAACTTCTATAAGCATTGTTCATGAATTGGACCAAGGATATGAGTTGTTGCTGAATAATATTTATTTTAAGACCAGGGAGGCAAATAGACAGATTAATTTTCTAATAGAATTCATATAAACCACCTACCGAAGCCCAAGATTACAAGTGTACTATCCTTATGTCACAAAGTCCATCCCAATGCATAATACTAAGTAAGACAGATCAATTTGACATTGTATTATGGAAGATAGAACAGCTGTGCTTAGATCTTTGTTATGTCACAAATATGATACATAGTAGAATAACTCAATGCACTGGCAGCTGATCTTCAGGCTGCATTTGATTGACAGTAAAGCATTATCCTTGTCCAACTTGAATGATGAGAATGATGAGAACTAATACCTAGCAGTGGCTATCACCTTCAATCTTATGTTGGCTGTGAGGTGCTTATTCCTCAGTCCATATAATAGCAAAGCTTGCAAAGGTGTACTGAGTTTCTGTATTACACCTGCTTAGGGTGGTCACACTAGTATGTAACAGTGCATTACTGTCTTCTATATTGTATCTAAAAATTGAAATATAGTTAGGCCAGAGGTTGAACATTAAAGGTTATCATATGTACAGTTATATAATATCTTGGCCCATACTAATCTACAATGTAGGGACTCTGTTACCCAAGAAATCATCATCACTATTTATTTAGGACAGGTTTAAAAAACATTATTCTATTGATTCTATCACACACTATAAATCTTGAAGCCCCTTACTTCACCTTACTCTATTTGGAAGTCTTTGAAGTCATGCTGGTCCTAGGCTGGTGCTCTCTGATCTGAACTCTTGGATAATATTCCTCCTAGTATCCTGCAGAATATCTAGTTTGCTAAAAGAAATATATTTAATAGAAAATCACTCAAAGTGTGTGTCGCATATGCAGGAAATACTTCAAGATCTATATCAGTTGGAGGTAGTGTTAAGACTATACACTCAAGAAGAGTCAGATCAGAAGAGCTTTGGCCTCAGCTTATATACTGTGCCCTTTTTCTGAGTATTGCCTCTAATTTCTGAGAGCAAGAAAGGTTATCTAGGGATTTTAGTTTAGACTGAGTTTGAATCCAGATGTCCAGAGGTGAAACATGAGATAAGTCTGATAGATGCCCAGATGTGAGTGGAACAAATAACCAAAACCAATCCAGACAAGATCTAGACTAGAAACTCACCAAAGTAGACTGCTCTAAGGTAGAGTTGGAAACTAAGTCTTGAGTGTTGGTCCAGAGGAATATGAATGAATAGGAACTAAGATGATATTCAAACTGAGGTGTCTACAAAGTTACAGAAGTTTATATACTAGAAGTAACATATAGAAATCAGTCAGCAAGACATAATGCTATATACTGAAGACTATTAGTAGGTAGAATAGATCACAAATCATGAAGTCCAGAGGTAATAAATCAGTAATCAAGAGGGAAACATAGATAGCTGAAGACTAGTGACAGGGGAATACCAAAAGAGGTGTGGTGATCAGATTTTCTTAGAAGCCACCAGGATTATTTGTAAGCCTGTTATATGACTGAGAATACCTTGGTTTGTAAAAATTTAACTTGACTCATTATGATTTAGTCATGATTTGTTATGCTTTGTAAGACTTATAGTTGTAACAATAATCCACTTACTAAAATCAGCACATTTAAGGACTTGATTTGTAAACACATTGTTACCAATCCATGTGATGACTCATGTCACTTTTATTCATACTTTATAAAACTACACTTTATTTAGTAAATATGTAATAATTAAGCTGACTCAACACATCTAAGAGCTTGGTTTATAAGCACTTTCTTACAAATCCATGCAATGAATCATGCTGAGTAATATGGCCTCCAAAAAGGTATCAAGAGAGCCCATTTTTCACACTCATGAATAATGGCTTTTGAAGATCACAAAATACAAAACCCTTCCCATGACAGTACTCAATTGCCTTCATGAGATCTTGGTGAAAGCTGGGAGGCAGTTGTGATGAACTATAAGCTGTTATTCCATCCACATATTCCATCACTACCATCCCCTCCATGACATCAATTTTTCCATAATACAAAAGCTTTGGTGCGAACTCAGCTTCTGCCATCACCTTATCGATATCCTCATCATACCTGGTGACAAACTTGATAATGACATTGAACATATTGGGTTGTCTTGATAGTGCATGATTTTAGTTTGATCTCCATTTTTTATTTTATTTTTATTTTTGAGAGGCACAAAGTCTGCAAGGCAACTGACACCATCTGGCCCCTTGCTGACGGCACATAGCATAAAGCCTTGGGCTGCAGTACTTAAGAGTGCTAACTCTCCAGGAAGAGATGCATTTACGCATACCATTGCTGGATTAGGCAGTTATGTGGGGCTCTGCTGACATGCAATACCCACTAAAACTCCCTGGTGGTTTGTGCAGGAATTGAACCCATGACCTTCTGATTAAGGCTGGCAACTGCTGGTGTGTAGTTCCAGGTTTGGAGGCATACCCACTTAGCCATCCACCCCCAATCTCCATTGTTGAGGATAAGGAATATCCAAGAAGGATATAGCTCATGAAGCCAGTTATTGATCTTATTTTCCCTCCACCTTTAATCACTAGTATTTTGCTTAGAGAATTCAACAAACCTACTCCCCACAAACAACCACATTATTGACCATTGGTAATTGTCTGAACCATTGACTGTGGTAGGATATTGAAATTGGTGATTTTATTGCTTTTCATATCCTAGTAAGACACCACTCATATTTGAATCACATGGAAATCTTGTTGCATAGATAGATATCTGGGGTTGGGTAAAGCAAGGGTGTATAGTAGGATGTAATGCATCATATGGCTGCTCATTATATTCCAAGACATTTTTATACCAGTCTCTGAGCCATGCGACAGACTCCCTAAGTGCATACAGGACACACCTAATTCGAAACATCTGGTCATCATTGAGTGCAGAGTGGGCTGGGATCCAGATGAATCCATAAGCCATTGGACTATATACTTCTCCATGAAGATGGCACCTAGAACTGCTGGCCAAGGTCCAGCATGAGCAACCAAGAAGATAGGACAATTACACTTTGAACAAAGTTCCATGTGCTATGTGACTGTCCTCTGGACTTGAGCTTAGTCTCTTGTCAACATCTGAGTCTTAGGATTGTATCCTATAGACAATGTCTTCAACTCTACCTTAGGATAGTCTATCCCTTGTCTGTTTCTAGTACGGATATTCTCCAAACTAGTCTTAATCACTTGTCCAATTCATATCCAGACATCCGCTGGATATATCTCACATTTGATGTCCGGACATCGGATATCTGCCCTTGTTAAATCCAGATATCCCGGATGGCACTTGTTAGCTCTAGAAAATTAAAGGCATATACTTAGAAAGGGGGCACAGTGTATGAGCTGAGGCCAAGCCCTTCAGATCTGCCCCCTTGTACACACGACCTTAACAATCTCTAAGATTCTGAGACAGATAGTGTATCCACAGAGTATGACTGGAAGCTGCAAACTTCCATCAAGATGATAGCTCAGTCCTTCCTCCAGAAAATGCTCCAACAGGGTACATGAGATTACACCACAATCACAGTTCTGTATCTGCTGCTGGTAGAATCTGGAGTTTTCATGAACATTAACAGCAGCAACATCTCCATGAGGCCAACCATGCAGCAGGGACAACTTTTTCCAATATGATGGACCATACCATATCTCCCAGTTGATTGCAGATTGAGTCATGGAAGTGATGTGGTGTCCTACATTGAATCAACATTTGCTGTTTCATCTGGTCAGATAGGTTTTTAACTTTATATTTTCAATATCATTCACTTGGTGATTCAACATTATCTTCAACCTCTAAAATTCCAGCTAAATCATCAGCCTAGGAAGTTCTGATCCATGTAAAACCCTATTCTTCTGCACTTCCAGGTTGATAATTATCAGCTGAATTATCACTATCTGATTGTGACAGTGGATCTTCTACCTCAGACAATAATCTATGGCTTTGAATATATTCCTCCAGAATGTCTGATAAATTATCATGCTGACTGACTTGAGAATCAGAACTATCAACATCATCTAAACCTCTCTTGGAAGATGATCTGACAGAATCTTCTTGGTTATAGCCTATATCAGATACCACTTCTAAGCTATCCTCTGATGATAACTGTAACTGAAGCCATAAGCTTTGAATGGCAGATGAACCTTGACATGGGTTCTCTAGATTGGAGGTATATTGGAGATCAGAATCAGAGGATAGTTGCATGTTTAACTATCTTGAATTATGCTGTGTTGAATATAATGAGGATTCAGGCATGATAGCTGTTAAGATTAATAAACCAATTCTGAGCATGTCAAATAAAATCCTACCCAGTAAAGTCTGCAACCTAGTGTGTAATTAAAGCAGATGGATTAAACAAACAGTAAAGTGAGATGTTTAGAATTTGGTTGATCTAGATGTGACTTGGACAAGGCTTTATAAGCAGTTTGAGTCTACTTGCATCTTCTGAAATGAAACATGCCAGATACTCTCACAGTCTGACTTTGAATTCAGTAGATCAGAAGTTGCTTCAAAATGTCATAAAAGCCTAAAGGCATAACACAAAAGACATTTAGTGAATTGCCTACTACAAGAGCAATCAATAAGTCTATTTTTGTGCTTTTGATATTTTGCTCTGAGTCAAATAAAATCATTCAGTTTTTTCTGTTGTATCAGATGTAGTGAGAACAAAAATTGAGTTTGGAGTTGGACAAAGGTGTGTTTTTCTGGAAAAGAGTCTAATGATCAGTATTGCTGAACTGATTTTGATTGAATTTAGTGTTTCAGTATATGCTTCTAAAAAGGACAGAGAGGAGTGGATGACAATGATTTATGGTATACAATCATTGAGTGTTTTAGGGTGGACAAATATCCAAAAGCTTTCTTAGTATGTCTTTGAAAATATGAATATGCACTCTTATTTTATGCCTGATTATATATCTTTTCTTTGCAGCCTTTCAGGGTCAAAATTAGCTGGTATTGGACCAAAGATCTTCAAGAACAGCCATTTAAATCAGCTGCAAAATCTGAATGAGCTTTTGTAATCAGACCTTACTCAATAGTTAGAAGCTTCAGTATTAGCTGGTCAGAATCTTCTTATTTTTTTTCATTCACTGATCTTACATTTTGTACTGCAAGAGACCATCAAAGTGGTTAAGTTTGATAAGATGTTAGGATTTCAGAAACCTTGGAATCCTGATATTCTATACACCTGTTGGTGTGCATCCTTCTTAACTCCTAAACTCCAGGTCTGTTATCATACACCAACTCTGCTTTACATATGTCAATCTCATTCATCTCCATCTGGTTGTCCTAGGATGATTCAATTAGCCTCTTATGCATCTTAATCTGCAACAAACCTTATAGTCCTGATAAAGAGACACAAAGATTTTGCTTGAATTGCAATAGGTGGTATCATTTAAGATGTCTTCAAGTCCTTTCACTACTAGCCTCCATCAAATTCAGACTTCCTTCTACTCAAGTCAATCTCTACTTCACTGATCAACTTTTCAAAGCACTTCTCTGCTGTCACATTGAAAGAGGAATCACAGCTGGAGTATATAGAAATGGATGGGCTATATATCAGATTAGGAAATGGTACAACTAGTTGGTTATGAAAGGCTATCCTCTGCCTCATGACTGGATCATGTATCTAGATCAGGTTGATACTAGAGGGTTTATCCCTATCAAACACTTAGCTACCACTGTCTATTATCAATGTCCTACTTGTTCAATATTCTGGTTATAAATAACAAAACACAGTAGAGCTTTCTTGTGGTGCTCACAAAAATCTTTTGACTTACTTAGAGGGCTTTTGATACTGTTTTCAGCATTTGAATATGATTTTCAAAAACTTGAGAAATTTCATAAAGTTATGATGTTATAGAATACCAGCCAACTTGTTAGACTAAGACTTCATTTCTAAGAGTGTAAATAGAACCTTGAATTCAATTTTAGGCTCTTCAGGAAGCTTGGCTATTCCTCTTTGGTTTTTTATCCAGTAGACATACCTGACTATTACATCCATGTCAGTCTTGAGTTGTGTCTGCAGAAACTTTAATGCAATAAAGCCAAATATTATGCAAGTGTGACATACCTGGACATCCTTAGAGGCCACTAACTTTCCAATTTGCTGCTTGATGCTGCTTTATAGCTCAGTTAATTGGGTCCACTCATGTTCAAGAAATGAAAAGAATTTGAGAAACTATGATGATATAACTGTAGTATTATGTGGTGATTCTCTGAATTAAAAACTCACCTTCTCATTCCACATCAAACTCATAAACTCAGATAAAGTCTGCACATTTTGGCATGCTTTGGCCACTGTTGACATATTTGCAGGTAGTGTCAAGGTGGTCATGGACTTGATGCTAGGACCAGAATAAGCTGAAGATGATTCATCTGAGTTTACTGTCTCTCTCTTTCTCTTCTTGTTTCTGATCTGAGTCTGAGATGTAGACTTTGGCTGCCATCAGTCATTGTTGATGTCAAACAGAAAAAAATACTCATTGATATTTCAGGGTTCTTTTAGAAAGACCTGGCAGATTCTAACTGGTCCTTGGATTTGGATTTGGGTACATCAAGCATCAAGAGGACTGAATCATATACAAATCTATCATTAAGGCTTTTGGTGAAAATCAAAGTGCCCTTGGGTGTTTTGCTGGTGATTGATGATGGTTGAGCTGATTCTTCTTGACTATACAAAGACAGAGATGGAATAAATGGTAATTCTCTATCCTCCATCATAGGCAAAGAAGAAGAGGAGTCAACTTGCAGCTGCAAATCATCTTCAGATAAAGGTGAAGAAATAGATGGAGCAGATGTAGTTTCATCAAATTCTTCTGAACAGTTTAGGCTGACTGCAGGTGAAGATAATCTAACATTCATTAACAACTCTGAAGAGAGCTGCCTGTAATTAGATGTTGAGTTGTCTTGAAATGTGATGTTGGTGTCCATAGCCTGGTCTACTATGCCTTCATCATATAATGAAGATTCTAACTCTTCATTAGATACCATGTAGGTATCTGAAGAGTAATTCCAAGACTCAGTATAATCAGAAAAAGATAATGGGTTATCATCAAATCTGAAACTGTTGGGTTGCATTTTTATCACATGAACTGGTGTATCAGCAGGCTCTGCAATTTTTGATTGCATCTGCTCTTTTTGGGATCATTCAGAATGTCCTCTAACAGACTGAAATTCCTCGATGATTTTGAGTATGAATGCTGGTTTTTCAAAATAGTTGCTTACTGTTGAGAGCAAAGATGATCTTTTAGAGTTTGAACTGGACTTTTTGAAAAACAGTTTGGATAGATCCAAAGCAGGTAACATCATTCCTTGCAGATATCATCTTTGAGAAGTTAATTAATATCTTTAAATCTGCTTGCAGAAATTATTATATAAATGATCAGCCAATATGATTAATAAGATGAGATGTATTCCAACTTAAATATAATAAAATAAGCACCTTATTTGTTGATGGTTGATCTAACTTGCATGTTCTATATATTCAGATTATTCTTGGTACTCTGAAATGCATATTTATAAGAATTGCTCACTCTTTGTCCAAAGTTTTAACTCTTTTGAAAACTGAGGAGATGTCTGATTGAACAGTCTCTGATCTTAAAACTGAAATGACATCTATCATCTCTATTGAGCTTGAATTAAAAAAATAATATTTACACTAGAAAATACAAACTGACCTTCCACAACTTTATATGTCTCTTTCTCTGAAATTGCTTCAGAATTTTGAGACAAGAATGATGAACCAGCTGAATTTCTGCCACAGAGTTTTATAGGACATCTGGGCATTGATTGAATTTCTATGAAAGTCCTATTGAGCACTCCTGTTGGACAGACTTGATGTTAGGCTCCAGTGCAATCTTGGCTTGAATAGCTTCAAGCATGGCAGTCTGATATTCTACAGAATGCTCCGGAAGTCTTCTCTACAATCCAGGAATCTCTTGGTTATTGGTCCAATTATACCAATCTTTCATCAGTAAATTAGTTGCCTCTGATGCATAAGAAAAAATTATTGCAGACTTACTGTATGTCTAAGGATCATCTAAGAATATAGCTATTATATGGGGTTCGTGTTGAGGATTTATGGATCCATACAAATACATGTAGGCCAGAAAAGAGTTTAGGACAGATGTCATATATTGTGTATTCTTTACTTTAGGCTGGTGATATCTGAATTTATTCTGGACCTCCTGAATAAACTCCTCTCTTATCTTAGCTAGCACTAAGATTTCCCTTCCAAAGGCCTCATATTTGAGCTGTAAGATATCTCCATGACATAGAGGCTCTAGATGCTGCAGCAGTTCTTGTAGACAAATGATAATGTGGTTGAGAAATCTAAGACCATTCTTGTAATGAGCAGGAATCATAACAATGAGTTCATGTCTATCAATAGCTCATAGATCCTGGTGTCAGGTATGAATCATGCTACCACTTATCAAAGTGTTGGAGATAGAAATAGTGCTGGACATCCAGTTGGTCAGATGTTCTGACAGGAGTAGAGATTACCATCTCAGACCTGGCAGAGGACATACCAATATTCTCGGGGATTGCAACCAAAGGCTACCTTATTATACGTGAAGTTGTAGCAGGGAACAGAGAAATCAAATGGATAAGCTGAATAATTGCAAAATTTGTAATTTGTAGAATGACTAAATGTTACCTTATTCGAATGATTGATCATGAAACAAATATGAAAATCAAAATGTGATCTATAGGAACTTTAAATACTTGATAAAAATGCTGTTATATACAGAAAAATATAGTTAATTATTGACATGACATGGTTCTGTTCAGATATCTGCATACTCTGTAGTTAACTCTAAAATCCTATTCCATTCCTGAATCCTGATGTCACAGTCAGACAATGTCAGATCAGTCCTGCTATAAGCATATTTCTTATGAGACTCTTTGGGTTCTACCATGATTACATCAAGATGAGGCAATGAATGAGCTAGACATGCTGCCACAGTGAAAGAACTGTGAGGAGGAGAGAATCCAACATGCAATGTGGTGATCAAGTTATTGGTGTCAGCAGATTCAATCTTATGATGTCCTAAGCTGCAGCAAAACAGCAGACCAAGTATCTCTAGATGAGAACAGTAGTGGAGGACAAGTGATATTCTCCATAGAGTGGCTCTTGGAGGTTCCTTCCAAAGTTGTCTTGTGCCTAACAAGAGGCATTGAAGATAAGTTAAGCTGAGGGTCAAATTCAGCAAGGTATCATCATTAATCCTACAAGTCCCCAAATCCTCTAGCTCCAGAGCAGTCAAATAGACCAGTCTGTACAAAGTAGCCAATCCATTCCTTAGAATCTGAATACTTTCTTCATCTAGCACAAAAAAATCCTGGTCCCTTGGCATCTGCATTCTGAAAGCTATCAGATTCTCCCAAGCCAATAATTCATCATTATCATTAATTGATGCAAGTAATGTGAGAGTAGTGAAGAAATCCAGAATGACATCTGTTGAGCAATATTTTTGGTAAATGTTGATGCTGAGATCTTGGTAGGTGATATGATGAGTAGACAGTAGGGACAGGAGAGCTGAAAAACTAGTATTGATAGAGTTAGATTCTGTGTGTGGATCAGGTTCTACATGGATGTTTAGAACCTAGGTCTGAATATGGTGATCAGGAATTGTGTTGGTCTCCTTCATGATTGATAATCTAGGAATGATGACAAGAGTTAGGCTGGTGAGCTGATGAAGACGTGACAAAGATGCCATGGCCATGGGTTAGATATAGGATACAGTGAGGTGGTGCATAGAGATACAACTGGCAAGAGAGTTTAAGATGATAGTTGTATAAAATGAATCAGAGATATAGACTAAGGTATGCAGACAGGGTAGCAAGTGTTGCACATCAGGAGATGAGAGCATATGAGGTGGTAGTATCAGGGTCTGCAGTCCTGGAAGCATAAGGTTGTCCAGATATTAGATTAAGCAGTCTTTCCTGTCTTTCAACTCCAGATGATGAAGATGTGGCAAAAAGAAGCCAATAGATCCAGCCAGTCCATGTAAGGTCAACATAGTTTGAAAACATACTTATATTAAAGTCTCAGTGCCTTCTTGTCAGCAGAGATGGCTCTGACCCACTGTGCATACAAATGAAACCTTCTTAAATCAGACTGCTTTAGAGTCCTATGAAATCTCTATATCAAGTATGAGACATAAATCTTTGATAGCCTCACTAAATACATTAAGTAACCCCCAATTTCTATGTTCCATTTGAATTTTCATGTCTTTCAATAAGATCATTTGGAAGGAGATGAATCAAAGGTTCTACAGAAGGATGTTTCTTTCAATGAAGCTGCAGAACAGGCTCAGAAATAGTTGAAGATGTTGTAGCCAGTGCAGCAAAAGCATCAAGCCTGCCAGAATCTTCTTCAATGATGAGGATATAGAGCATCTGGAAGATAAGAAAAAGAACATCTTGCACATTAAAGATGGAATGCATTTTCAAGTTTGTCTTGGACTTATGTAAACAGAAAAATTACAAGATGCCTATGAGATTACATCATATTCAAAATTACCTAGCAATGCTCTTTCCACTTAGATTTAAATAACTATTAGTGCAAAAAAGAGTTATTTCTTCATGCTAGTATATTGAGATCATCTAACTATTTCTACTCCATTAACTAACCAAGTGCATGTGTTAGCTGAACTCAAAGTCAATATTAGAAATATCAAGAGGGAAAATTGACATCAGTCCTAGTCACTCATATGGCAAATTTTTAATCATCTAAATGATCACAATAATATAAATGTATTATGAGTTATTATACTATCATTAATCATATAATTGAACTTATTCTTACCATTTTCAAGGTCATTAACCAAGTTTCAAAGCTCTAGGAATTTTTCTGAAGAGTTGCACTGGATGAATATGGTAGTCAGGGGTTATCCTGAATAGAAAAGTTCTATATATCAGCAAACATCTAAATAAACTTTTTCTGCTATTTTAAAGGTCACAGAAGATGATTGACCACATTTCAAAGCTTTGAGAGTTTTTTCTGAAAAGATAGACTATATAAAATATTTTAAACACAAAAGTTCTATATATCATCAAACATACAACTACACTTCTTTCTACCAATTTTAAAGGTTCTGGAAGATGAATAACCAAGTTTGGCAATCTTTTGTGAAGGGATAGCTTAGATATATGTGGATAATGAGATGTTGACTTTAACTCAAAGATTCCAGACATTAGCAATCATTCAAATAAACTTCTTCCCACCATTTTCATGATTATAGAAAATGATTGACCAAGTTTTAAAGGTTTAGGAATTTTTTGTGAAGAGATAGACTAAATACATCTAGTACTCAGGGGTTGCTTTAACCCAAAGGTATCAGATATCATTGACTATCTAATTAAACTTCTTCCCACCATTTTAAAGGTCACAGAAAATGATGGAGCCAGTTTTGAAACATCAGGAATTTTTTACAAAGTGTTAGACTGAATGTACATAGCAGTCAGTGACTATGTATCATTTAAGATTCTACACATCAGTAAATATCCAAATAAACTTCTATCCATTATTTTTAAAGGTGACAGAAGATGATTAATTCAGTTTTGAACCATACATAATTTCACAAAAAGCTAAGTCTAGTGCACCTAGTATCTGGACCCTTGGTAGACTGAACAAGTACTAGACATCACCAGCTATTCATATAAGCTGGTTCCTATCATTTTCAGAGTCACAGAACATGATTAAATAAGTTTTAGAACATCAGGAATTTTTTACAAGGTGATAGGCTATGTGTATATGATAGTTAGATATTGACTAGGGACCAAAGATCCATACCATCACCTATCACCCACCAAGGCTTTTCCCCATCATTTTAAAGGTCACAAAAGATAATGAACCAAGTTTTCAAGGCCCAAGAATTTTTTATAACAAGATGAACAAGATGCATATAGTGATCAGGAGTTGACTTTTACTCAAAGGTCCCAGATATCATTGACCATACAACTAAACTTATTCTCACTATTTTAAAGGTCACAGAAGATGAATGACCAAGTATTAAACCTCCAGGATATTTTTGTGAAAAGATAGCCTGGATATACATAGTAGTGAAAGGATGACTTCAGCTCAAAGAATTCAGCTATCAGCAAACATCCAAATAAACTTGTTCCCACTATTTAAAAGGTCACTGAAGATGAATAAGCAAGATTTGAAGCTTAAGGAATTTTTATAAAGAGTTAGAGTCTGTTTGGCCATGAAATTTAGGCCAACTAAACTTGTTTTTTTTTTTTTTGCTTTTAGATTTGCTTTGTCACCTAAGCTCTGTGTGACATCAGTGTGACAATCGATAATCAAGAGATAATGAACAGTCAACATGCCAGCAACTTGAACTCAGACTAGATCTTCAAGGTCCAGGGTTAATACCTGCTTAAAATTTAGTGGTGTCCTCTCCCTGCCTTCATATACATCCATGGCAAAAAAAGCAACAGATAAGGAGAAACAGGGTCAATTAGTGGGTTAGGAAGGTGAAAGATGCAATTAGTTAAGTATTGATGAGTTATGTTTCTTTGATTATGTTACTACTCATAAAGCAAAAGGGGGTGATGGACTCAATTTTAACAAGATATTTTGGATGCAGGCTGCTGCTGATGTAGCGCACACTACCACAATTGGTGCAGTGTGATGCACAAACTTGGCTAGGTAGTAGGAACACTCCCTAACCAATATGTGAGTCAATACCCTGTCTAGCTGCTATGTCCTAGAAGACAGTGTTTGACCATAAAGGGTTTCTGATCTAGGCTCAAGCTCAGAGGTAGTGGAATCTCATCAAACTTCAGACTGATACTGGTGAAAAAGAAACATGCTTATATAAGCCACAAATGTAATGAATGTAAAGTAAGTAAGTAAAACTAATATCAGCCCAAAGAGAACTTAATTATCACAGCAGTGAAAATGGCTGAGGCATGTTAACAGAAAGGGTCTAGGGTATTTGTTTTGATGCTCCCTCTGTCCTCCTATCTTACTAAAACAATTCAAGATGTGTGCCACTTATTCAGTTGTCAACTGGGTCACGAAATTTTCTGGAATTTCATGGAGCCATGAGCTTGGCACCAACATCATGCCTGAGTCTGAGTCTGTTTGGGTGGATCTCATTAGAGTATGAATGCCATCCTGCCATCAAAGGTGCATTGTCAGTCTATCAGCATCAGTCGGTCTATCAAATCTGTGCATATCAGCATGCCTGAGGCTGTTCAGCAAGTGGGCTCTGAGATATAGGGTCTCTCCAAGGGTCTCACCACATCCTTTGATCATGCCACAACCACCTTGGAAGAGCACACAGTGCACAGTATCTCACACTCCATAGATCCCATCCCTCTGCGCAAGCAGAGAGTGATCTTTCAGGTGCAGGAGGAGGGTCTAGAGGACCATGAGGTGGTCACAATTATTACATCTACAACAACAGACTTGCCTCTCTCCTGTCAAACCCTGTTATAGTCTGCCCACATTTGGTGTGTAATAGCATCACAATGGTTGTGGGCACAAGTACGAGCCTCATTGGAGGGAGGACCCTCAGTGAGTGTGCCGGTATGATGCTCAGGCCCTGTATATCTATTGTCATTGTTGTTTTCGACTTGGCAATAATCCATCATGTCATCTGGATCATGGACCCAGATGACATTGTGCACTAGGCACATAGCAGGAGGGATACGAGCTTGGATGCTCATGGGATAGAAAGGGGAGAGAGAAAGAATTTGGAAGTGGTTCTTGAGCATGGCATGATATAGATTGAATAGTTCCCTATGATTACAAGGCCTACAATTTGATGTCAGTATGAAAATGAGGCAATTGAAATAAAACTTACTTGAGATGGCCCCTGCCCCATTCAGCTAGGTGATAGTGCACATTGCTATATGGTACAAGTAACTCATCACAGGCTCCAAATCCTGCATCAGCAAGATAGTATTTTCTAGCAGAAATGTTAAAGTCCTTGATCTGAGCATGGTAGTACACCCAAGCATCAGTCACTGATCCTTTCCAACCACTCAAAACATAGAGAAATGACATGTTGAATGTATAAGCAGCAAGGCAGTTCTGAGTTAACATGCCCTTGTAATTGCATGCAGTGTCATGCTCTTTGCTGACAGGGTGACAAAGGATGTAAGTACCGTCGATGGCATCAATGGCGTCAGCAAAGTAGGGAAAGTATTTGAGGTTCTGGAGTATCTTGAGAGGGACTGGATCATCTGCACAAGATAGCCAAACATATGATTGATAGATGGGGGGGATGCAAATGCATTGAGTACATGTTTGAAATACCTTGAAAAATTCAGCATTTCAAAGACTCAAGACTGGAATTAGTATACTTTGATATTGTTTCATTGGAGTGCTGAAACCATTCACCAAGGTGATGAGTAGATAGCCCTGTCACAATAGCATACAGAAAAATAGCAAGCTGCTCCTTGAGTGTCACAAACTTTGAATCATGGCACCCGGAATCATAAAGTAGAAATAACAGTACATAGAATACATGATAACACACACCAAGTTCACAGCATACATACCTGTAGCATGTGTTGGGCACATCTCACTGGCTGCAGGATGGCTCTTACATTGCAAATGCAAAGTGCCCATCACAAATGCAGCTCTCATTGGGAGGTACTTAACAGGCTGGTGTGTCAAAGTGCATGGGCTCATCATATGCATGATAATCTTACTCTGGGAGATACCTTCCTTGTGGTCCTACAGTGCCACCTTCATTCAGCTCAATGTGTAGACCACCTATATATTTGCCTTAGGTGATATGTACTAATTGACTGACCAAAACACATTTGCATTTCAAAAGACATCAGACATTGACACTTTGGCACTTTGCAAAAATTCATGTGTCATGTGACTGCAAATTGTCTACCTAATGTATAAGTGAGCCAGGACAGTGGGTGTGGCACATGGCCACAGAATTGCGGTTCTCTATATATTCCTTTCTGAGTCTCATGTATGTCTATTTTCTTCCCACACTTCATCTCATGGCTGACAACATAAACATGAATGACAATGACAACAATAACAGCACCAACACTAACACCAATACCACTGATGTCGACATCTTTGCTCCTCCACTTCCAGTCATCGAGGCCAAGAAGGCTATCACTCTCAAATGCAAGGTCAATGAGCTGTGCGGATGGCTTCAAGCCATGGTTGAAGTCATGCCCATTGTGGATGATAAGACCTTGCTTGAGAAGGAGGAATGGTGCCAGCAATGGAAGCATTTGATTATGAGTGACTCATTTCTTTTCCAGATTTACTGATTGACTTCATACAATATTCAAACAGGACTCTCTCACCACCTGCATGCAGCTTGCACATCAGACCAAGGTGCACATCCACCTGACTGATGCTGAGAGGCAGAATAGTCAATCTGGAAACAAGATCTGCAACACATTCCAGGGCCAAGTCAGTGCCATGAAGGAGCCTGTGACAATGCAGGCTGATCAAGACACATAGTCCAACCTTCAGGCCAAGCAGGAATGCCAGGCCCAGGCTGAGAAGGATGATACTGGGACCATGCAGGACCACACTCAGGAGGGTGATCCTCAGAGCGATGACAGTCAGGAGGACCATGCTTGGGCTGATACTCCTCAGGCTGATGATGACGGCACTCAATAACTCATACCAAGTGTTCCATCTGATAGCAATGCTCACAAGCCAGCAGAGTTGGTTGGTCCAAAGGTAAGCATTGTCATTGTTAGAGTTCTTGAATCTCTTTCAACTGTTTAGCTTCTCACAAATCTCTTATACAGAACATCATAGTGTGCAAGAACCTCGAGAAGATAATTGCCAATGCCATCCCATGTACTAAATGTGTCAGAATTGGTTGCACATGCTACCCCACTTCTGTCAGCAATGTGTGCACAGACTGCAAGCATCTTAAGGTGAAGTGCTCCCTTGCTAGCAGTAAGCATGTGCTCTATCATGATTGTGTGACCAGCACTGACATCCATTCTAGACAAAAACAAGGGCAAGGAGTGGCCAACCCCACCTCCCAAAGCTACCACTGCCAAGCCCTGGCTGAAGCCAATCATGAGGCAAAAGCAGGAGTGGCTTACAAGGTTGCTGCACCCATCTCAGTGGCCAAAGCAAAAGGTCAGGCTAAGGAAAAGGATGTGCCAACTGCCAGCTCCACACCCCAATATACGGCTCCAGGCCCCTTAAAAGCTCTTTGCCCTTATATCAAGATCAAGGTCGCACACAAGAGAAAGTATGTTGAAGTCAAAGAAGAATCTAGTGAGAGCAAGAGTGAGGGTGATAATGAAGATGAAGACACATACATGGCCGGCAGGCTCAATGGCTTGAATACATTTGTCAACAAGAAGTGGTGGAGATTGATAGTTACTTAGGGAAGAAGCACCATCACCACCACAAATAGCTAGTTTGCTTGATACTTACTTAAAAAGGAAGCACTATTGCTGCAACCACCAACCACCAACCAGATACATCACATAGTACATATTAATTGCAGTTCCAATTGTACTTCAGCATGGTCTGGTTGCACCAGGTACAGTTAATTTGAGCCTCCTGCATATTTTCATATTGCAGGATGGTCCCCATTGGGAGCTTTCTGATTAGTGAAGTATGAGGAGCCACTATTGGTCTCAGGATATAATAACACTATGTACTGTGTGTTGTGCAGCTCCAAATGGGAGCCATATGTGTGATGAAGCTATATGGATATATGAGATGGTCCCCAATGGGAGCCATGTCTGTCATGAAATTCACAATACTGGTCCATGCAATGGTCTCCAATGAGAGCCATGTGTGTGGTGAGGATATACCTATATATAATATGGTCCCAAATGGGAGCCGGATCTGTCATAAAATCAAATACACATGTATATGTGATGGTTCCCAATGGAAGCCATGTCTATGGTGAAATAAAGTCTGTCATGAAATTATACACACTTATGTATGACACAGTTCCTACTGGGAAACATGGCTCCCATTGGGTACCATTGCATGTATAGTCATGTTTAGGTCACCACAGGGACAGCTCCCATTAGGGACTATTACATGTATAGCCATTCTTTATGTCACCATAGATATTGTTTCACAAGAGGAATGGCTCCCATTGGGACCATGGCATGCACAGGGATATTTTGTTCACTACAGCAATGGCTCCCATTGGAGATCATCACATCTATAGCATTTGTGTATGACACCACAGAGGCAGTTTCCTTTGGAGACTGAATTACATACCGCCTGTCCATGGGATGGTCCCCAATTGGAGCCATGTCAATGGTTAAAAAACAAACACCTATCCATGTGACAGTCCCCTATGAACACTATAAACAACAATAACAACACCAACACCAACAGCAATCACTACCAGTGGCCATATAACAAACAACACCCATTGGGGACCACACCACCATTGAGTCCAATGGCCATGTATGGCTCCCATTGGGGACTGCACCTGTGAGAGGTATGTGTCATATCTTCCCCACTACAATGCAACTCCCATGGTCTACAATAATTGTAAGTCATACATGTCTGCATGTGCTACCATATATCAACTTCTGCACAGGTGGCTGTCAATTATATAATGAGATTCCTCATCAGATTAGGCCTAATGCTGGGTTTCATGAAGTCCAGCAAGGATGCATTACCTCAGCCTTGTCTGGAGCCTATGCACATGGCACTGGAAAGCAAGTTCACAGTGCCATCATGCAACACTGTTGCCTTTCCCTGCCACATCAACACTACAACAATGTAATCAAGGCTGATAATGTGCCACATGACCTGCAACTGGAGAACATCTACATCTTGCAGCTGGAATCCATCAATCCTACAAAGAGAAATGGAATGTGGGTTATCTGTCTTATGTTTACCAGTCATCTTAGTTTTTATTGCTCTGTGATAGGTTAATTTATCTTGACATCATTGTTCCTCTCACCCGTGCTTGGTCTCATCCATTCTATTGTATCAGACACATCTGACTATAGCTTAGGACTCCCTAATCCAACCAAGGAAAAGCCCTCCATCCATCATCTCTACTGCCTCCTCACCAATAGTTTTTGAGTTGCAGTTGTTTATATGTCCAAGTTTATTCCTTGCAAATGCATTCATCATTGCAGCCAATCACGTGTACATCAATAACATCTTGTGGCATCTTGCTGGAGGTCAGGGCTGTCACCATCGTAAACCTCATTTTGAGTCATGGATAAATCTCAGTAAAGTGGCTCAGCTTCCCTTCACTAAAACTGCAATGTCCCATATTACCAATGGCGCAGCTGAGGCATCCCAGCATACGCAAGCCTCTGACACTCATGCAGCATACTCAGAATGCTCCATTACTCTCTAGGCATTGCCTGACTATCTGGCTCACACCATGCCCCCAGATGAATTCTGTATGGACTCCATTATCTTTGACACATCTGAAGCAAAGCAATATATCATTCATGACATCTATCAATGGGTATTTTCCAAATTTAACATGTCCAAACCACTTCATCAACTAGCTCTTTTGGTGGGCATATATGTCAGCAAATTGATTCCAGACCTCTTTCACAATCTGGATGATCATCTAGACAGCAACATCACTATGTTTGCTGTTACAAAAGCAATTAGAGAGATGGCATGGATCTCTAACAACAAAAGGGGGCACAAAGGCTGCAAGGTTGCAGCTTAGTTTGTTGTGATGGTGCCAGTGTATATCATTTCCATCTTTGATTCCAGCAGCCCACATCTGCTGAAAAATTCCTTACCTAGTCTTATTGTGTCATATCAGGAAATAGAATGATCAACAACATTTGCAATTTGAGGCAAGGACCCCATAACAGTTCACAGTAAGACATGAAAGAGAATATCAAGAGAACATATTGAAAACAAAGAGCGGCAAGTATTGTAAGTATCTTAAGGGCAATGCATGTATTAAGTAGGATGACATATTTGCATTATTGAGAATTGAAGAGAAAAAATGGGTGCCCACTGTCGCACCCTCTTGGTCAACATTGCAGCAGACACAAATACCTGTGCATTAGCCTTACATCTCTTAGATGGGCCATCAAGGTCTGGGCATTGTATATGAAATTAAAGTAAGAATTGTCTGGCATGGTGGTATCAATGTTCTGGTATCATAAACTAATGCCAGAAGGTATGGTAGAAGGATGAAACAAAGAGAGAGACATGGATGACACAAGGATGTGTTTGTTGATCACTTAGTAGATGATTTGCATGATAGCTTAAAATGGAGATGTTTAGATATTTCACTCATTGCAGCTCTCAGATGCAACCTCACAGTGATAGTGTATATGTTTGCTAATATAAGTATCCAGCACTATTCTAAGGGTGATTTCAATGATACTTTATGCTTACAGACAATTGTTTCAACATGTTTTGCATCTATTGTATAAAGATTGAGCTGTGACTTGACAAATCACCAAAGTGGCTGAAATTGGGGCCCCAGACACCATTTTAGGGAGGAGGTGTGAAAGGTGTGTGTGTTTGAGATTCACTGAATGCATGCCTCTTGTGTCAGATTGTGTAGAAATCTAATTGAGCCATCCACTAGTGACCTATATGATTTAAACAGGTGTCTATTGAGAGATTCAAGGACTTAGGAGTGCAGCTGCTTCCTTGTCATGTTCATATTAGTAACATGTGCTCTGGTAGTGCTCTGTGTAGATGAATACTCTCTCTCTCATCTTCTGAGGCCTCATGTAGGTGTCAGTACTAAGCTGCTGCCAACACACTATGTGAGCCTCTGGAAGTTGCATCTCAAGCACAGATTGAGATTGAAATTAGAATGGACTGCTTTATAAACATGTGTGCTATAGAATGGAATATAGCTATGAATTCAAAGACTCCAATATAATTAACCTACACAGGCACCAAAGGGCGACTGAGAAGCAAAGAAAAGCTAAAGAACACAGAGATAAAGAAAGTAAAGACAAAGAAAGCACAGACAAAGAAGTAAAGCTAAGGGAAATATATGAAGTTAGCACTTCGCAATGCAACATTGTGAGCACAATGTATGGAATGAGTCAGATGATGATAAGGGAGCATATAGGAACATGTAACTAAACAGGGCAACCACTTGTCATCACACCATGATACCTCCTGTCACAGTCATTTTTCACTGGCAGAGATATTTTGGTGTAACAATACTCACCTCCATATGAGCTATTGAAAACATTACCAGAGTGGCAAGGTAAGTCGAGGCTTATTTATGACATTTATGTATTATGTATGTGTCCTTTGAAATATATTCTACAAAAGAGATAAAATAAGTGTGGTTACCTCAGGGGTTGCACTAAGGAAGGGCTAGAAATAGATACCTCCTTCTGTTTTTTGATGTAGGGGTACATCAGCTTGATGAACCTTCCGGGCTAGAATGGAACATACACAAAGAGGGCCAAGCAAATAGGAATCATATCACTCAGATAGAAAGCTGCTTCACTTATAGTGAGATTGTCATGGAAGCCTGACTAGCCTGTACAACATGGTAGAAAGAACAAATTTATTGAAGTGTCAGTTCAAAACTACAAGAGTAATGTTCAATGTTGAATGACTGTCAACGTGAGACCCCTGCGTCTAGATGGGCTATATCATATAAATCATTGCAATAAATAATTATATATATATATATATATATATATATAACTGAATCAAATAGGCTGCAATCCAATTGGCTATGGGTATAAGGTCAATGGGGTGTGGAAAATGATACATCAAAGGACTGCTGCCACACTGTCATGCATGGTATGAACTCTATACCATGACATATATGATAAGGAATATAGAAGGAGATGATTAGGGAAGTATATATTTCTCACTATCATAAGTGTGTTTCCTATTCTGATTCATTTATTTGTATTTGTAGTTTTCTATCAGTTTCCAGTCTCTTTCTATTTTTCAGCCACTTGATTATATCAGAGAGCCACTCAGATATGTTTGTAAGCATGTCATGTGACTGGTAATAATCTGATTTGTAAGAATTTTTCCATGACTCATCATGTTTGGTCATGATTTATCATGCTTTGTAAGATTTTACTATGCTTTGTAATATTCTACTCATGTACTTTAGTAAGCAGCTGATTCAGCACACCAAAAGGCTTGGTTTGTAAGCATATTCTTATAAATCCAGTGATGACTCATTGCTTAGTAAGGATAGTTTCCAAAATGTATATAAGAACTCCATTCTCACACAATAAATAAGTTTTCCCTTTTTCAATTATCTCTCAAACCATGTAAGAGTTAGTAAGAATTTGAACAGGTGTTTTTCCCTTTCTGTCTCCTAGTGTGAGATCCAGAAGAAAGTGGAGGCCTAGTGTTGCCTTAGAAAACCGTGGTATAATCTAGTCAGATTAGTTGTATACTATCTTACAGGGATTGCCTATACAACAATCTATCATATTCATCTATTCGTTTTAGTTCAGCTTTCTCTCTTTTACAGGAAGAGAGACTCATATTATCTAGCCAGCATTAGCAGAGGTCTAATATTACCTACTTGATTCAGAGTAACCTGATAAAATATATACTTCCTTACTATCAGAAGAGACCAAACAAAGGAGGTGATTCATCACTCTTTGACCACCCATGGACAGCATGTTATCAACCGAGAAGTAGAAAATCTCTTGACCATGAACTTGAGGCAGCTGGCACCTGTAGTCTTATCAAGTACAATTGTGATAGTCATTGTATTCTGAGCAACCCATAAGACCCTCAAGTAAGAAGACAACACAAGTTCCAGACTCCACTAGAAATCACTTGAGTAGTATTCAGCAGAAATACTACTCAAGTGATTTCTAGTGGAGTCTGGAATTCATGTGGCAGCAGCCCTTCAATGTATCATTTTCCACACCCCATTGATCTTATATTCATAGCCAATTGGATTGCAGGATACATTTATGTTAAGTAATGAGACATGTTATTAGGTTAATTGGTGTTAAATGTATAACATTGATAAAATGAAAGAGTGCAAGATGCCTACATCAAACACAAGGCAGTTTAGGGCAGAATAAGGCAAGACCTAGAGCTGAATACAAGTAATTGATGGCAATAGCAAATGTGGCATATACTCACAATCTAATACTACATCTAACCACATGCCTTGCAAAGCAAAATAAAAATTAGCAGGAGGGGTGAGTCCCTTGAGCATTCAATGTCAATACCATTCACTAATTAGCTATAGAGTAATGCATTCTGTATGGATACACAGCCTGTACAGCCCACAGTCCTAAACCAACAGATTGTGCAGAAGTCCCACCAACTAGATCTCACTGTCCAAAAGGTGAAGTTAGGCATTGGCAAGATTAACATCCTCAAGATCAGCAATGAACTCAAGTTTGGTACCTGTTACAGTTTATGCAGGCCCTTATACCTTTTGTCTTCATCTATCTTATATTATACCACGACTGCAGCAGTGCCATTGTTAGGTGATGTTGTCTTGTACTATGTTTAGCTTTCTGATTCATCCTATCTCTGACTCATCACACACATTCCTAATCAGATAGGTACTTGTCATATTACTTACTCATACCCACTCTAAACACTCTCCCCATTTCACTATAAATACATGTCCTTGTAATACGTAGTTCCTTACTTGAATCTTACTAGGTTTTACCTGATACCAGATATCCCTTTGCTTAAGCCTTCCAAGCCTAAGTTGTCTGAACCTTTGACTCTAACTTCGAGCACTCCTTGTTATTAGTGTGAACCCTTGATATTCTGTGATAGACTTCACTGTCATTATAGTCTTATATATAACTCCAACCCTTGATAGTTCTCTTTTGAACTTTGGTTGTTGAGAACCATCCTAGTTTGTAACAGTACCTACAATGATTGCCCTCAGAAATCAACTTAGGTTAAAAAAATGATCACCTCATTTGAAAACAACAGACATCAGTGGTTTAAGGAAATTAATGCTCTTGCAATTGTCATTCAGCCGACTCATCTTTGCCCCAGGCAGGAGTTAACAGGAAACTGGGACTATATACAGTTGTTGCAGAAAATTAACTTTAATGAATCCAATCCTCTCATAATGGCATCTGGACAGCATCATATAGCAGCACTCAAGAAAATGTCCAAGAGATTTGTCCAGGAGCAAGATAGCCTCTCAGCCCGTCTTGAGTGTCTCTAATCCAACAAGGATCTCGACAATGACAAGGTAAAGGAGCATCAAGACTTGTGGGATTGTCTTGCCAAAGTCCAAGGTGAGTTGGATGACCTTAGAGTGTGGAGTGTGATTCTATATGATCAAGGTGAGCCTGATGTCTTTTCCCATATGAAGTGTCCTGTGGAGATTGGTGGGCACAACTCATATCATGGATGTGTATTCAGCCCATCTAGACTGTGGGTTAGAACTGCTGAGTATATCCTTGCCTTCACCACATTCAATCGACTGGATTCATATCTCCATTTATGGTGGGAGGGAGGCTCTTTGCTGTGGTGTAGAATGGGACATTAACATATTGAGCAAGTGGTGCTCACAATGGTTGGTTTCTACATGAGCTTAAGGCATTCAGCTTGATGTCACCCATTTTGGATCCCAGAGATAGCATCTTCATCTACCACATCATCCTCTCACCAATCATTCTGTAGACTGTCCAAGAGAATGAGGTTTTCACTGCAGCTTAGTTTCATATGCCCAGCAATCATACACAACATGGTGATGCACAGTATGTGGCCACATTGAACTTTGAGCACAGGTCTGTTGCTATGATCATCTGATCCTGAGGCAAGGCATTGCTTGAGCATGCAGCAAACAATATAACTATGGACCACTCCATGTTAAATCAAATCCTTGGTTATCACAGACATATTAGTTGCATCCCCTGTGCTCCAACCATGAAGTAATCCAATTCTCCTCCAGTATTGTGGCCCACTCCAATCAGTCCAGTCATGTGGATCCACTCCATTGACATTCATTAATGGGTCAGAAATATGGTGACCCAAGACATGCACTGTGCGATGCTGATAGTCAAAAATGACTGGAAAGAAGTGATCAGAATGATCCACTATGAATCCGATGGGTACCACAAGACATGTGCCTTTCTGAGGAAAGAAATTGTTCTTCCTGAAGAGCTCCAATTCTTCATCCTCCATCTCATTTACCATTGCTGCATATAAGTCCACATATCTCATGCATAACCTGCCCAGCATCTTGTACCACACATTGGACAAATAAAATTTTGCTACTGTTGCATCAAGGCATTCATTTAGTCCAAGCGTTCTCCAGCTGTGCCATGCAGATGTCCAAACAATTGGTCTTGCCATCACACAAGCTGTGATTGAGTTAGATTCTTGTATTTGTCTATCCATAAGTCAATGCGAACTCACATGCTATTTCCTCCTTTGTTTGTTCAGCCAATATATTCATTGGTCCTTCAATTGATTGTAATTGCAGCTCAGGTTCCCATGATGGTAAAGGTCTATATTCATGATCTGCTATTGCTCTATCAGATGATATCTCAGATGGTGTGGTAGGCCAGTATTCTTGATCATGATTCTCCTGTTTATGTGAGATTGTGCCACAAGCACTGAATTCCTCCAATCAGTAATGAGATGGTTTGGGTGCTTACCATGTGGTGCTTCATAGTCCTGTTGTTCTCCTACATCTCCAAATTGGTAATTGTTCTCATGTACAATGAACTCAAATTCATGGCTATCCTCCTGTCCTGCAGCTCTCTTGATATGTGTGAGTTTCTTTAGTTCTCCAACCAAATAGTTGTAAGGCTTGCAGCTCGTGTATCATATGAAGACACACCTGCTGCACAAGACTTTACAGATCTCTTTTTTGGATGGCCTTTACCATTCTTCTGAGTGACATGTGTGGAATTTCTATGGGCCTTTACATGTGCTGCAGACCTTGGTGTAGCAGTACCTTTTGATGTAGGACTGATTGTAATGCAGATCGCATAAGGCATTCCAGGTTTCTGTCCATGGCCCTACCAATGTGCACACAAGATGTGACTGGTCTGTGTCATGCATGATGACTCTATGAAAGAATGCAATGTCAGGAATGCATAACATGTTACTGGTACTACAGTAATCCTTCTCAAGTGAAATGTCACTGGACTTACCCCATGGTACACAATGTTTCTTCACTCTATCCTCATTCTCAAATTGATTTCTATAGTCCACTGAGATTTCATGGTAATATTTGTTGGTGTGAAAGTGATCTCCAGTTGCCTGGATCAATGTGGAGTGTTTACATGCTTTGCATATAGCACTCAAGGCAACCAATTTATCTAGCAGACCTTGACATTTTGTAGAATGTTTATCTCACTGTATTGCATTAAATAATGTCCTCATCAGGCATCTTGTGAGATATACACTCTGCTTCATCATTTTCCAGGAGCATCATGTAGTCTCTGCACCTAATTGGGAACTATGCAAAGACAACCCGGAATATCTTTATGTGCAGTATGTGCCCACATTATATGTGTATTGGCAGTACATTCCCGTCTTCATCCAGCCTGGCTGTTAGAATTTGCAGTGCCACAGACCACTCAATTTTGTTCCCAGTCCTGAGCTCTGATGCTAATGTTGGTAGAATCTCCTGCTGTCCAACCATGGAGTACTGCAACAGTCCTCCAATATCCTGGGCCTCCCCACATCTTCCAGTCATCTGGATTGGTGCCATCGACATCCATTGCATCCTTTTAGATATAGCAGCCAAGGATGTGTGCTGTACCTCATTGATAGTTGAATATGATGGTAAAGAAATAGTTCCAATGATGGACAACAAATTCCACAGGAACTATGGTGCATGCAGTGTTTTGAGGGATGAGGTGGTGACTCCTTATGCTTTCTACCTCAGCATCATATAGTCAGTAGCCACAGCTGAATACATGCCCAGATATCTTATGCTGTTTTGGCCATGCTGATCATACCAGACATGTAAGAGATAAAGGTTGCCACTGTAGCATCAATCCATTTTCCTGATCAAAGGGTGTACAAATGGTGCCAGGCATCAGTCCAAATACTTATTCATGACATTGCATGTGCTGCATCTGCAATCAACTTATTGATATTTCTTTCTAGCAGTGATACACTCACAAGCAATGTCAGTAATGGTTGTTGCACCTGGAACTTGTGATAGTGACTGGACAATATGTGATTCTGGAAGGTCTTCATCGTGCTCTTCATCACCCACTCTCTTGTTTGGCAAATGAAAATTTCCTGAGGTAAATAAGTATCATTGGCTACCTAGATAAATTAAATGAGTCCTTGAGGGACTTCAGTCCTCACCAATGCTATGATCATCTACATCTATATCAAAGCTTGTTTTAAATGTTTCTTTCCAGACTTTCCTGCTGATGTAATGTTCAGGTCAGTTGACCTTGTGTTGTACAAAATCACTAACCTGCTGAGTAGCAACCTACCACTCATTTTTTTGGGTGTCCTCACCCTTTCTTTGGGTTTGGATGTCTAGTTAATTGAGTGTCATGCATTCTTCCAGTATTTTCATTATGCCCAGCACAAAGGACTCCTTGAATTTCAACTCCAGTGGTTTTTGCATTACCCTTCCTGACTTGGACAGCATTGATATCTCCAGGTAGGTCTTCAGGGACTGGGCTAATTGTAGCACGTATCATAGGGATGCAGGAATTATGTGGAGCTGATGATACCAAACCAACTGTAGCAGATGCCTGGTTTTTGTTGCTGCCTGAACCAAGTTCCTGTTTATATGGACAGGTGAATACAATTGATTGACTCATGATTCACCATGCTTTTTATCACCTGCTTTTTCAGCCTTCCTCACAAACATTTATTGGGTTTTATGCTAGCTTCTTCAGTATCCAATATTCCACAGTTCTCAATGGCAACAAGAAGGCCAGATATTTCTATGTTGTCATTCCAACCATGATCACCTGTATCAGATCTCTGCTTTCTTTTTGTGTGGGCTGGAATTGAGTATGTCACAAGCCACAATCTCTTCCATGATATCAAGTGTGTCTTTCTTCTCCATCACACTGGTTTGATAGACCAAGTTGAAGCAAATTTATAGATGTGCATATATATGCAGGCTACTGATACATATGAACATCCAGCCTCTCTGGATGTGAATACTATCACTTAATGTGATCACTGCAACATGATGCTTTGAATCTTGGGTGCATTTCTAGTGCTTCCAGTACATGTAAAGTAAATTTTTCAAAGTCTAATGGCATGCCCCCATTTTGAAAGCCTAATTGGTGAAAGTACATACAACATATAGCATGCAGCTCTATTGTTCAGACTGGGTTATCTAAAGTGATGAGAGGATACATACTCATGGCTATTCCAGTGTCAGCGGTATGTAATTTTAGGTGCCAAAATATGAATTAAAGGTAATACCCACCATGTGTAGTGTTCTTAAATATTGCGGTGTAAAAGACAACTCTAGTTAGAGTGATAGAAACTATCTCATAACCAGATATATCCTGAAGCTCTGCCCAGCTGTTACACTTGCAAGCAAGAATGTTTGACCCAAGGGGCATGCTGTCTGATATAAGTTTGATAGTCAGTACTAAACAAGGAAAACAAAGTCCTAAGGTCGGGGAACAAGTCTGAAGGTAAGGCATGAAGTCTAGGGCACAGGAAATTGGGTCTGATGTGTAGAGATGCAGGGATGGAAGGAGGATGCAGAAGATGTAAGAAGTGGGTTGTAGATGGGCTGGAGATGGTAAGGAGAATTAAGGAAATGAGAGGTAATAGGTTTGGGTAATGGGTAATGGGTAACAGGTAAACAGGTATATTGGCAGGATAACTCTAGGGACAGGTATGGGTGACCAAGTATTGGAGATTTCTCCCTTCTACTGAGTGGTAATTGTAATCTTAGTCACCCAACCCTATATAACTAGCTACATGAAAGTCCGGAGTAGATAGGTGAAAGTAGGTATAACAAACTTCGGGTCCGATAGTATGTAACAAGCCATGAGATACTCCAGCCTGTGAGAATACATGTAATAGCACTGCCAATTCAATCAGTAATGTGTAACAACTAGATACGCACCAGTGGGGTTAAGCAGAACTGGGCTGGACATAGGTAGGACAAGTATGATGATCTCTGAATGGGTCCAAAGCGTCGGAGATGCAGAGATGGTAGGATGGCATTGGAGATGGACAGGGATTGACATACATTGCAATTTAAGGTGTTTTGCAGGTCAGCCCAAAAGATATTGCCACAGCAGTCCTGAGTGCCCCAACTACCTTTGACAGGGACACCAAGAAAGCCCAGTGTTAGCTATATTCTGTGAAAGCATACTTTACCATCAATGCAACTGTCTACAACACTAATGAAAAGAAAGTCATGACCATGCTCACATATATGATGCTTAGGCAACAAGTATTGGACATGGAAGAAGCGGCCCAGATGGAGGAAGAAGCTTTGAGGGCTCAAGAGGCAGAGCGGAAGCGGTTAGCGGATCTGGAGAAAGTGAGGCAAGCGGAGATCCGGATCCAGCAAGCGGAGGAGAAATAGTCTTTCACTAACATTTCGGATAGACTCAGAAGATGTCTTCTAAGGAGGACAGATCCTGCGCGCGTTGCTCCAGAAGGGCACGGATCTGTCAATGGACGGATGCAGCTGCTAATCCTTTGGTGAGTCATCCGGAAGTTTTGGATCTGCGTTTTTTGATGTCTGGATAGATCAAGTCTTGTGATGCTTGCTGGAAGGACAAGGCCACTTGTCCTGGACAGCCCGGTGAAGGAACTAAGTCTGACTGCGGCGCGCGCAATCAATCTCTGGATGTGAGATCAACAACACTGCTGGTGAGGCAGTATGTCGGGTCTCGCTGCGCCTAGGCTGCTATGCCTGAGACAGACGCGTTCGACCCTAAAGGGGACTGCTACCACACACAGAACCAGAAATAAGAGGTGACTCAAGTAGACAGGGGACGCGCACAAGGATATAGAAAGGCGCGAAGCGCGCGATGAGAAATGCGCAGTAAGCGGAGCGCGGGAAGCGCGCGCTAAGGTAAGCGAAGCGCGGGAAGGCGCACGCCTATAGTGCGCGTGGGCGCGTGAAGGCGCGCAAGTGATGCGGAAGGCAAGGAGCGGTGTAGGGATTCGTAATGAGCGTGAAATGACGTGAGTGAAAGCGAGCGCGATGTAAAGCGAGAGCAAAG
>Ga0310811_10000792_pt1 | contig 40615 bp, 36 predicted proteins | sample YCmetagenome_FD_207642 | JGI IMG/M metagenome (GOLD analysis project Ga0310811, IMG submission 207642) | Soil microbial communities from experimental microcosm in Duke University, North Carolina, United States - YC | ecosystem: Engineered > Artificial ecosystem > Soil microcosm > Unclassified ... | reverse complement strand
TAGCGGTTTTGTTTTTTAACGAAAACAGATCCATTAGCTTAGGCTGTTTTAGGTTTGATGTTATAGTTATTTACCTTGCGGAATACTGCCTCCAGTACTTCGCCTTCCAGATATTGCTTAACATTTCCATTGGTGATAGCCTCTTTCATGATCGGCATTACATCGTGGTAAGCGGAAAGGGTATATTCAATATCCTCATCGGTATGGCTAAAGCACATATTGTGAAATCCAGCCCAAAGCACACCGCGTTTTATCATCTCCTGCTGCATCAGAGCTTTTACTTCGAGTCCATTACCGGCTTCGGGGGTAAAGGTTACCATGGATCTACAGTTATAGCCAACACAGCGGGTATAGATGTCCATGCCTGTTTCAATAGCGATCTGGTTGTAGCCATCTTTCAATAAGGCGCCTTTTTCATCCAGGTATTGAGGCACATTCTTGCCGCGAAGCTCATTGATAGTTGCGATGCAAGCTGCAAGAGACAAAGCCTCACCGCCAAAAGTGGTATAGCTGAATACCTGTGAGTTAAACAGCTCCATCACATCAGCGCGGCCAGTCAGAAATGCTATCGGCATACCGTTTGCGCAAGCTTTTGAGTAAACAGCCAGATCGGGTTTTACATCAAAGAATTCCTGCGCACCGCCTATAGCAATGCGGAAGCCGGTCCACATTTCGTCGAATATCAACAATGTGCCATTTGCCTTGCATGCTTCCGCCAACTCTTTCAGGAAACCTGGTTTTGGGGCTTCGAAAATGAAAGGTTCTAAGATCAATGCAGCTACAGTTTCATCCAAAGCTTCTTTGATCGAATCGATATCGTTATACTCGAAAGTATAAGTCATATTTTGAATAGCTTCGGGTATGCCTGCGTTGCGACTGGTAATACCGATATACCAATCGTGCCAGCCGTGATACCCGCAGCAATACACTTTTTCACGACCAGTAAATGCGCGAGCAACACGTATAGCTGCCGAACATACATCAGCGCCTGTTTTTGAGATTTTTACAGCCTCGGCGTTCGGAATAACTTGTTGAAGCAGCTCCGATACTTCCACTTCGAGCGGATGCATCATCGAGAAGGTAATGCCGTCTTCCAGTTGTTTTTTGATCGCCTCATCAACTGCCGGGTATGCATAACCTAATGAAATTGGGCCAATGGCAGCGTTGAAATCGATGTATTCATTGCCATCCACATCCCAAACATGAGAGCCTTTGCCGCGTTGTATGTACTTTGGCGCTACGCCTTTGGTATATTGTCCTGGTCCTTTCGCCAGAGTCTGCGTAACTGGCTTCTGCACTTTCAGCGCTCTCTCGTACAATTCATCCGATTTGGCGATTACCGGATAATCGGCATTAAATTTTACTGTGTTTGGCATATCGTTATTCTTTTATTATTCTGAAAACTGCGGCACGGCAACGTTTTGATGAACCGCATTAGTGGTATATCCCAATATTTTTTCGGCTATTTGTTTGCCTGTAAATCCTTCGTGTTGCAATACGTTTGGCAGGAGGGATTGCTTGAACCATTTTTCATTTAGCGCAAATGGCAGTACATTAGCCGTGGTTTGATGCTTCAGTAGTGTTTCAGCAACGATGGTATACAAGCCGCCGGTAAGGAAGTGATCTTCCACTGTTATCACCAACTTGCTGTTGGCAGCTTTTAATATCGCCTCTTCGTCGACAGGTTTTAAACTACGCATGTTGATCAGTCCAACGGATAATCCTTCATTCCTCAATATTTCAACAGCAGCTAAAGTTTGAACGAAAAGCAGCCCGTAGGTTAATATGGTTATATCTGTTCCTTCAGCTATAATTTCGGCTTTGCCTAATTCAAAGGGCACATGTTCATATCCTGATTTTTGAGTATTGATGCGTACATAAGAAGGAGTGGGGTAGTTCCAGATATCAGGCAACATTTTTAACAAGTCGTCCTCATCAGCAGGTGCGAAAACTGTCATGTTTGGTATGCCTCGCATCAGGGAGATATCTTCAATGGCCTGGTGAGTAGGACCGTTGCCGTCTGATAAAAACCCCGGTATAAAGCTGCTTAGTTTAATGGGCAGATTAGGTATCCCAGCATCCGTACGCACAAACTCAAAAGCACGCATGGTAAGGAACGATGCCAGTGCATGCACTACAGGTATTCGTCCGCGAAGGGCCAAACCTGCGGCTGCACCGATCATGGTTTGCTCAGTGATACCGGTATCAATAAAACGGTTGCCAAGGTGGGTGTGTATATTGCGTACCAGTGCACGGTTTTCGGCCGTCATCACTATAAAGCGTTCGTCTGCTATTGCCTGCCTGGTTAAAAGTTCTTCGTAGGTCATATTATCTTACTACTAAAGTTTCTGATGTTAATTGTGATAAATGCTCGCCATGTAATTCTTTCAAAAGGCTATCGATCTCAGGCGCGGTGAAATTGCAGAACCATCTATCAGCACGCCGCTCAATACTTGGTAAGCCTTTGCCGCGAACTGTATCGGCAATTACCACATTGAGCTTGCCCGCTTCAAAAGGGTAGGCTGAGAAAGCATTATGCAATGCATCGAAATCATGTCCATCGATACGTTTTACTGCAGCACCAAAAGCTGTGAACTTATCATGTAGCGGTTCAAGCGGAATCAGTTCCTCTGTAGGCATATTGGCCTGGAACTGGTTGCGGTCGACCACAAAAATCAGGTTGTCCAGTTTATAGGCATTTGCAACTAAAACGGCCTCCCAGCAAGTGCCTTCATTCAGTTCGCCATCCCCCAGGATACACACTACGCGGTTTTTACCACCGCGTATTTTTATATCCATCGCAACGCCTAAGGCAACTGAAGGCAGGTGACCCAATGAGCCTGAATGAAATTCAATTCCCGGAATCTTGGTGTTCGGATGCCAGTAAATATGATCATCAATAGACAAATGATTTTTCAGGCGATCTTTTTCCATTAAACCCAGCTCTACAAATGTTCCATACAGCGCAGGCACATCATGACCTTTTGAAAGGAAAAGATAATCGCGGTTGGGATCGTCCAAATTATGGTTGCCAATGTTCAGCCATTCAGAGTATAAGTATAAGATTAGATCAGCAGCAGAAAGCGAAGCCCCCACAAAGCAACCTCCGTCTGTAGCCATCCTCACAGTATGCTCGCGTACTCTCAATGCAGTTTCCTGCAGCTTTTGCTTATCTATAGGAGATTTATCAGTCATATCAACTCGTTAAAGTTTTAGTTTGATCGGCGGTAACTGTTTTTAATTCATTCAAATGATTACGATACCAGTTTACTCCTGAATATTCAGCATTGATCTGGTAAATGCCCGGACACTTTTCGAGCAGATGCAGGATGTCCTCACAAGAAAAATCAGGTTTAATTGGAAATAAATCTTCGAATACGGCCTCGATGAAATCATAGTCGGCCTTGTAATCGATGGTGAAACGGTGCGACATGGAGTAGTCTTTCCCTGTGCCCCATGTTACATTACCGATTCTGAATTTTTCAGGGTTCTCCCAGATGTATGGTGTGGTATGTTCCAGCTCCAATGGCCGCGTAGCTTCTTCCCAGGCCTTTTCAATGCAGGCCATTGTCATGATCTCTACGTCATTACCATCAGGAAAAGTTGCCGGGTGAAGATTGCTCACAAAGTCGTATTGATCTGAGTTCTCGAAATAGAAATCCAAAACCTGGTCTATAATTCTCGGATCGATCAGTGGGCAGTCAGATGGGATTTTTAATACGATATCAGCATTGTATTGCTTCGCCGCCTGGTAGTGCCTGTCGAGCAGGTTATTCAGGCTGCCACGGAAACAGGGAACACCGATTTTTGATGATTCTTGTTCAATTATATCATCTCCCGATTCTTCCGATGTGGCGATAACTATCTGCGCCTCATGACGGATCATTTTCAGTCGCCCGATCATCCTGTAAAGCAAACTCTCACCTAAAATGGGCAGCATTACCTTGCCGGGTAAGCGACTCGACGACATCCTGGCTTGCACCACTATTACAATCTTATCAGGCATACACCTCTTCGTCTTGCGTAATCTTTTCTGGTTGGTAGCTGAATCGGTTTAGAAAATCTTTGCGGCCTCCTTCAAATTCAACATAAGCGCTGCAAATGTTTGCTATGTTTTTAGCTGATGTACCGTTGTTCTGTATCGGCATCCTGCTCTTCAATTCATTCAGATCAAAATAGGAGTGAACCTTTTTACCTAAAGCAAGCCCCGTATACACCACGGTAGACCATTGGGTAATCAGTTCACAGCAATTGGCTATCATTTCATCCGTATTGCCGGTCTGGTAGATCAAAGTATCCAGCGGCGCATATTTTTTGATCTCTGCTTCGGCACGGGCAAATTTTTCGTTTGGATGCAGCTTGAAGAGTAACCGTCTGCCATCGGCGATTTTTACGGTTTGCCTTATAAAAGCTTCGCGATCTTCGTATTTGTAAGTTTCGCGCATATCGCTGGTCGCTACCATTACATAATCGCAGTAAGGGAAGTTGTTATCCAGGAACGTTGCGCAGTTATCGTAATTGGGTATGCCTGTAGTAAATAACTTGCCCCGATCAGTTCCGCCTTGTGCAAATAGTTCTTTATAGCCTCTGGAAGCTGCGCAATAAATATCAAACTGGTTAGTTGATCCGTTGAGTGCTGTGTTCCCGCTTAACCAGGCAGGTAGCCCCAATTGCCTAACCGCATTGCTTATGAACGAAGGTTTATCGATCATTCCTTCCTGCACCCAAATGGTTTTATATTGTCGCAGACTGCTTGCAACCATCAGATCAGAACAGTACACCACCAGTTCGTAGCGGTTTTTCTTTGCGCCATAATCGATATTTAAACCCTGTCGTTGCAGGTAATCCTCCGAGCGTGCTCTGAATTGACCAGCCAGGATCGTATTATCCCCCAGTGAAGTATGCTTCTTTAGAAACCTCAGAATTTTTGAGTCGGTGAATATCTGACTGAACCAGCAATCGTACTCCGGCAACTGCAGCGCTATCTGGTGCATCTGCGTGGTTTGGTTGATCGAGCCTGTGATAAATAGTATCTTTTTCCTCATAGAACCACCTTTATCTCCCAATGTTAGGTTCCTATAAAGTCAAATGTAACTACCGTTTTTTACTGTAATATTAGGATGAATTAAACTTAATGGAGTGATAATATTAGTTTAACTATCAGGCGGATTATGCCTTTTTGGGGTAAAGTTTATATTAACAAAAAAGGAGGCTGACTAAGCCTCCTCCCCAAAAATATTATCGTACTTTTTTAAACATTCTCCAATCCGTATTGCTTTAACACATCCGCAGGTACGCCTTCCCATTTTCCGGGTGCATTTCCTTTATATCCCAGATCGGTTATGCCCATTTTACTGGTGAAAAATCCAACAGCAGTGAGGTTGCGGATTTTATTAAAGAAATTAACACCCGGCTGCATTTCAGGCTTGGCCATCATTGGAAAGGCGATCAGGTTGAGCATTTCTGTTTGCTGCTGCGGCGTACAGCTTTTGAAGTCTTTGTCGTAGCAATTCAGGCATTGCATATCCAGCCATTTTATACCGCCCCGCATAGGTAATTGGTGCTCGGGCTCATCTTTTACAATGAACTCGATGAAATCAGGTACACCTGCATCCGATGCATTACCACTCCGGGAATCTTTCGGGATGATCAGGTTAGCCAGAATGGTAATGGTGGCCATCTCATGCTCATCAAAGAACTTCTCTTTCATCAACGCTTTGTCCCGGGCAATTTCAAAATCCTGCCTGCCGGTGGTATCGGTCGTTGTATTGTCTTCAGTAGCACCTTCTTTGGTAGCAGGTTTACAGCCAGCCAGCAGTGCCGAGGCTGACATGGCCCCGATGCCCAATGTTTTTAAACTGTCTCTTCTATTCATGTCAGGAATGGTGAAGGTTAAACATTTTGTTTTTTACGCTGATCGATCAGGTATTCAGCGGTTCGCATGGCTAAAGCCAGAATGGTCCATGTAGGGTTCTTTTCCGATTGTTGCGTGAAAACAGAACCATCGGTTACAAACAGGTTTTTACAATCATGAGCCTGTCCCCATTTGTTTAGCGGCGCTTTTTTGGCGTCATCGCCCATACGCACCGTTCCTACCTCGTGAATACCTTTGCCGGGCTTATCCAATCCGTAATTGGTTTCTGGTCCGGCTGGTTGGATCAGCGGGATACCACCTAATTGTTTCAATATAGCCTGGGAAGTTTCCTGCATGTGTTTGGCTTGTGCAATATCATCAGAACTCCATTTGTACCGGAAACGCAATACCGGGATGCCATATTTGTCAACAACGGTCGGATCGATCTCACAGTAGTTGTCCTCACGAGCTGTTGAAGCGCCATGACAGCCAAACCCAACCATACTTCCATAAAAACGGCGGTAATCGTCCTTTAATGATAATCCATACCCACCGCCCGGTTTCATTTTGCCGTCACGCCCTGGCAAATAACCATTTAGGAACGGAACTATGGCGCCTTCAAAACCAAAATAACCACCATAGCCCGGCATGAACATGCCACCAAATATTTCGAGATGGTAGCCGCGCGAAAATGGCAGCTTTTTATTATCCAGCCACCATGGAGCGTACAGGTGCAGACTACCTACACCATCCTCATTAAACCGCTTACGGTCGAACAGTTGCGGCAATATGGCTGCGCCGCCGCCCTGTGTTGAATCATGCAGGTATTTGCCGACAACGCCGCTGCTATTGGCTAATCCATTTGGATGTTTGTCAGATTTGGAATTCAGTAATATCCTCGCAGACTCGCAGGTGCTTGCCGCGAGGATCACTGTTTTGGCGTTTACGCGGTATTCCTGCATATCATCTTTATTGATGTAGGATACGCCGTTTGCTTGTCCTTCCTTGTCTGTCAATATCTCGCGGACTATCGCACCTGTGACCACCTTCAGGTTTCCTGTTTTTATAGCCGGAATAACGAGGCAAGAGGAGGATGAAAAATCGCCATAAATTTTACAGCTGCGGTTACATTGTCCGCAATAAAAACACTCTTTACGGTCGCTGTTGCCGGGCAGGGGAGCGGTTAGTATTGATCCTCGGCCGGCGATCACTTTGATGCCTAACCCTGTGGCAGCTTTCTTTACAAACAATTCACCTAAGCGTGGTTTGGGTGGAGGCAGGAATATGCCGTCCGGGTCGTTCTCCATTCCTTCCATTGAGCCATAAACACCGATCAAACGATCAACTTTATCGTAGTATGGCTTGATCTCATCATAAGTGATCGGCCAGTCGTCGCCCACACCATAAGCAGTTTTAGATTTAAAATCTTTTGGGCCCATCCGCAATGATATACGCCCCCAGTGGTTAGTACGCCCGCCAAGCATTTTTGACCGGAACCATTGAAACTCTGAGCCGTCTTTTTGTGTGTAAGGTTCGCCCTCAATTTGCCAGCCGCCATAAGCCGCATCAAAATCGCCCATTGGTCGCGTAGCATTGCCTCCACGTCTGGGCGACTCGTACGACCATTTTAATTGCTGTGAATCTTTTGCCGGATCGAAAAATGGCCCGGCCTCTAACATTAATACTTTGATGCCTGCATTAGCCAATACATAACCCGCCATCCCTCCGCCGGCACCCGAGCCAATAACAACTACATCATATACGGTTGATGATCTTTTTATCTCCATTGCTGTAAGGTTTTAAGGTTAAGCCATGCGTCCCGCCTTTTCAACAAGGCTTTTGGTTGCTGAGGTACCGGCATAATCGTCAAGATATTTACTGTCTTTGGTATACATCTTAAATAATCCACCCTCATATTCTATACTTACCCAGCCTTTAAACCCGGAGTCTTTGATGATCTTGAACATGCGCACAAAGTCGGTTTCGGTATCATTGCCGCCAGAATCAAAGACGTGTGTTTTGGCATGAACACCCTTGGCAAATGGCATCAGCTCGGTAATGCCTTTATAGCGGTCATATTCATCCAGGCATTTGGTTTTCATATAACCGGCAATATCATTAGTCTCTGGCTTGGTTCGGTTGATACAGAAGTTGCCAAAGTCCGCCAAAGTGCCGCAATGCGGACTGTTTACCTGTTTCATCACACCAGCCAACCATGCAGCATTACACGAAATGCCCACATGGTTCTCTACAATTACATCGATATTCTGTCCTTTGCCATATTCTATCAACCTGCCCAAGCTATCAACTGCCGCCTTGGCCACATCTTTTGGATCGCCTTCGCCTTCCACATTCACACGGATCATCGGGCAACCTAAAGCCGATGCTGCGTCTATCCATTTATGGTGATTGTCGACTGCCTTCAAACGGGTTGTTTCATTCAAATCGCCCAATACGCCTTCGCCATCTATCATAATCCGTAAGTTGTAGCTGCCTGCATCTGTGGCGCGTTGTTTCAGGTCTTTCAGAAATTGAGCGTCTTTAGCCTTGTCCGCAAAAAACATAGAACAATAATCCAGTCCGGTAATTCCCAACTCTTTAGCTTTTGCAGGAAAATCCAGCGCTTTTAATTGTTGCGTCCAAAACTGGCTGGCAAAGGAAAATTGCGAAACGGCAATTTTGAAGAACAAATCCTTGTTTGTTTCGGCAAATAGATAATCGGGGAGGGCAGTGGCTAAGCCAACGCTGGCTGCACCGATTGCTGCCTTTTTAATAAAATCTCTTCTCGTGGTTTTCATTGAAATTGGTTTGATGAAAAACTTATTTAGTAAATCTTACAAAATGAAGGTATAAAAAATATTTTATTATTTAGTAAAATTTACTAAATAAAATTTTTAAGCATTTATTTATTCCTTACTTTTAGCGAATGAATTCGGATGAAGCGTTAAAAGACTTTGTTCTTAATGGCTACCGTCATTACGTGCCGCACGTATCGCTGGATTGCGCCATATTTGGTTACCACGAACAGCAATTAAAACTATTGCTCATCCGCCACAAGTTTATGGACGGCTGGTGCCTGCCAGGTGGTTATATAAAGCGTACAGAGACTTTAGTAGAGGCGGCCAACCGTAACGTAAAAGAGCGTACCGGAATCGGCAACCTGTTTCTACAGCAATTCAAGACCTTCGGTGATCCTGACCGGGCCCGTACCAGCGAGTTTGACGCCGACAAATGGTTTGAAGTAACAGGAGTAAGGATCACTAATGATAACTGGCTTATCGACCAAACTATTTCCGTCGGCTTTTATGCGATAACAGATTTTTCATTGTCTGTGCCGAATCCTGATATGATGTCGGTAGAATGTGCCTGGTTTGATATCGATAGCCTGCCGCGACTGGAGTTTGACCATGATGAAATGGTGAAAGAGGCGCTACATGTTATGCGTATCCAACTGTATCACTATCCGATAGGATATAATATGCTTCCGGAGAAATTTACGCTTTCAGAGATCCATGCATTGTACGAGACACTGCTCGGTAAAAAATTAGACATCAGTAATTTCCCTAAAAAGCTTCTCACGCTCGGTCTGCTAAGAAAACTGGATGAGAAACGGAGCATCGGAGCGCACCGTTCTCCGCATTTGTATATGTTCGATAAAGAACGTTATGATAATGCGCTGAAAGAGGGCTTGGTGCTTAGCTGATAAAATAATGTAATAATATCTCCTCCCTGGATCAGGGGAGGCCGGAGGGGGGGGATCTGCGCCTGGTTTAACTGTCCTAAAGTTTTACCCTCCCTGTCATTGCTTCGCTCGACATCTCTCTCTAAGTTTAGGGAGAGAATGGTTATGTAAAAATTGAAACAGATTTCAAACAAATGCATTCCCCGGCAAAAAAATCCCGTACTTTATTTGAAATTTTCGAACTATGAAACTCCAGAGCGAACTCCTTTCTCATTTAGGCTGGTCGGATAATATCATTAATAAAGAAGCTAAAGAACGATTAGCGCAGCAGATTGCCGATAAGGTGCAGGATGGCCAGATTGTTGGCGCAGGATCGGGTTCCACTGTTTACATGGCTTTGTTTGCTATTTCCGAACGTATTAAAAAAGAAAAGCTGAATGTAAAGGTGATCCCGTCATCTATAGAAATAACCATGGCTTGTAGTAGTTTGGGAATACCAGTTACCGGCCTGTTTGAGGATAAACCCGATTGGGCCTTTGATGGTGCCGATGAAGTCGACCCTAAAAATAGCCTGATCAAGGGCAGGGGTGGAGCGTTGTTTAAAGAGAAACTATTGATCAAATCGAGCCAAAAGAATTATATCCTGGTAGATGAGAGTAAGATCGTTACCCGCCTTGGTATGAATTTCCCGGTTCCGGTTGAAGTGTTTCCGGGCGCTTTGCTTTATGTGGAATCAGCTTTGCGCGAGATGGGCATCAATGATATTACCCTGCGTGCTGCTAAAGGGAAGGACGGACCGATCATTACCGAAAACAACAACTGCATTTTAGATGTGCGTTTCAATCATATCCCTGATGATACGGAGCAAAAGATCAAATCCATAACCGGGGTGATCGATAGCGGTTTGTTTATCGGTTACGACGTGGACGTGCTTATAGCGAAATAACGTTATTTCAGGTTAGCGCCCAGCTTTGACCAAAGGTGAATTGATAATCCTTTGCTAAAGGTACTGTACGATGTCATCAATATGCCCTTCAGGTCGTTGTGCATAGACCTAATCGCATAGATCACATAGTTGTCTCTCAGTCTCTTACCACGTTCAAATTTGTAAGTGTCAATTACCTCAAAGTCATCAGGACTTATCAGTTCACTGTCCTGAACACAAAGTATGTGTTCATTTTTTATGACAAAGTCCTGGTCGTAGCCTCTAAGTTGCAAACCGATGATGGTTTCTGCGATTTCGTTGTGGTTTTCCATTTCCGTTACATTTAAACAGATGTATAATAAACTGGTAATTTTAGTGGCAGGTGCTTCTAAATGAATATTTTACGGATAGGAAATTAAAAGCCTCCTTCGTTGAAATAATATTCAAATCAGATGCCAAAAAGTTAAAATGTTAATAATCAGGCAATTTTGTGGAATTAATTAAATGAATATTCACTTTAATTCGTTAAAGTACGAGACGGCTAGCGAAATATGGTGGCGAATGGTGAGTAGTCAATAGTGAGTTAACGTCTCAGATAAATTACTCACTACTCACTATTCACCATTGACTGCAAGCGTGCCGAAAAAATCATATATTTGCACCCTGCTTTACTGCAAACTGCCCACCGGCAACTGTTCCGAAGGAATGCCTTTGGCACAAACTCAAAAAAGGGGTCGACCGGAATTGACAGGATGGAGATAAGTAGGTAAGCATGCAGCGCGTTGGGTGAATTAGCGCTTTAATCTGAACGCTCAAACTTACAAATGGCGAAAATAACTACGCCTTGGCTGCCTAATTTAGAATTAGCATAGCCTTTGTCCCGCCGGTGTTCCGTTTCATTGGACCGGCAACCGGGGCATCGAAAAATGAAACTGGCTTGCTTAGGGTGTGATAAGCGGGCGAGATAAAGCACCTACGGAAGACGGTACAGGTAAGCGGCTGACCTTCCCCTTCCCGACAACCTAACAGCAGATAAGCATGTAGAAAGCTTACCTTATACCATGTTTGGACGAGGGTTCGAATCCCTCCGGCTCCACTGAAAGCCTTCAGAATTAATCTGAAGGCTTTTTTCTTGAGCGCGGACGCTCAAAATTGTTTTGCGGTCAAGTGAAACACTTGACCGGGCAATGGTTGTTTTTAGCGGTGTAAACAGGGGGCGCTTTTGTTGTGAAAGATTTTTGCGAATGTGCAATTTGTGAAATAATAAATTGTTAAAACGTAGATTTGTAATAGTTTACATAAACCTGAAATCACTATGGAATATAACGAATACCCAAAGGGAAGTGAATGGAGAAGGTGGGATTTACACGTACATACGCCAAAATCGTATTTAAACGGCTTTCCTGATAATTGGGATATATACGTTGAGGAATTAATCAAAGCGGTGATAAAACATGAAATCGCGGTGATTGCCTTAGCAGACTATTTTATCATTGACGGTTACCGAGAATTGCTCAAATACTATGATCGGGCAACCCATATCCTGAGCACGGCAAACGGCAAACATTCCACGCAGGTTTATATTATTCCGGGTATAGAACTTCGGTTAAATATTTTTAATAGTAGCAATGAATCGATTAATTACCATATTCTTTTCGACCCTGAACATTGCACGCCGGATTTTATAAAAGATAATTTTTTAGAAAAATTGCAAGTCGCCTATCGCGGGTCAAATTACGATCTGAAAGAACGTAATATGTTAGCCATCGGCCACGCCATAGTCAACAATGTTTCCATTAACCTTACAAAGGATTTAACTCATTTATCACCTGCTGATCAGCAGAAATGTTTTGAAGCTTCTTACGGAGCGGTTACGCTTATACAAAACGATATCAAAGCGGCAAGCGAAACGATTGAAAAGATATTTACTGAACAAGGTTTAGCAAAGAAACCATACGTAAAAATCATTGCGGGTAAAGGGCATGGTTCGCTGAAAACCTTTAAATGGTTTGATGAAAACAAAGTATTTTCAAGAGTGGGCCTTACGCGCGAAGACCTCACCAATTTTACGGACATGGTATTTTCCAACGACAAGGAAGATATCGATTTTTATTTAGGCAAACAGGCCAAAACTCCGGAAGAAGAAGTGGTTAAGCGATTCGGCTCGTTAAAGGCTTGCGTTTGGGGTTCCGATTGTCACGATATCGGAAAATTGTTGCACCCTTCCAACGGCAATACCAGTTTGTACACCTGGATAAAGGCAGACCCTAATTTCGAAGGGTTAAAGCAGGTCATGTTTGAACCCGCCGATCGCGTACGCATTCAGGAACTGCTCCCACAGGAAAAAACCGACTATCTGGTGATTGACAAAGTTCGCTTTGTTTCTGACCTTGCCGACAAAACCTTTGGGAACGATTTTATTGAAATAAACGAGAATATGAATGCGATCATCGGGGGCAAGTCATCCGGTAAATCAATATTGTTGCATCATATCGCGAAAACAATCGACCCTAAACAGGTGGCTGAAAAGGGTGCAGTAGTTAAAGAAAAACCCTACGAGTTTGACAAAAAAATCAAGGACTTCGATTTTGAGGTACATTGGAAAGATGGCCATATTGATCTTTTAAGTAAAGGGCCGGATGAAAAAGTCCGCCAGATCACCTACGTACCGCAATTATTTATCAATCATTTAGCCGAGGAAAAGGGAGAGCAGAAACTAAAGGAATTAATAGAAAGCATTCTGTTACAGAATAATGGATTTAAAACACTGTGGGATTTTGAAAAATCACAGGTTCAGCACATTACCACTTTACTGACCGGAGGAATCACGCAGTTGTACATTCAACGTGAAAATCTTAAAACGGCAATTGATGAATTGAAAGCTTTGGGCGATAAGGCGGCTATTACCGCCAATATTGCAAAAACGAAAGAGGAGATCGAGAGCTTGCGTAAAACCGCAGGCTTTACGCCCGAACAAAATACCCAGTACGAAAAACTGGCTAAGCGGAAAAACATACTGTTTGCTAAAATCGGCCGTGATCAATTATTTGTTCAACAGTTATCGGACTATATAGAGTTTTTGGAGGGTATGAAGGCATACGCAGGGCCGGCGATAGAAAGTGAATTAAATACGATAGCTGAAAACCTGGCCGATGACGATGCTGCATTACGCTATGTTAATTTGTCAAGTACTGACGTGCAAGCAACCAACAATCACTTTGACCAATTGATCAACAAACACCAGGGCATGATTGGCGCCGTAAACCGCCGTGTGGGAAAATCAGAATTAGCTATCGATGCAGTTGGTGTGCAATTGTTGCCATTTCTAAAACTAATTACCAACCAGGAGTTATTAACTAAACTGCTGGCAACTTTGGCGGCAGATGAGGCAAAAGTAAAGGCCATTGCGGAAAAAGAAAAAGCGAACCAGGAAATTATTGCAGAGGGGATTAAGACCAAAGACGCCATAAAGGATAATTATGATCTTTTGCATCAGTCCTACAAAAAGATATTAGATGAACTGCAAAAACCGGAACTAAGTAAAATAAGCGACCTGGAATTAAAAGCTATGCTGGATTTTAATGTAAGCGACTTTACCAATGGTTTTAGCCACATGCTGGATAACCGGGCAAATTTTAAGGCACTTTTTGGTGATTTCTTTGGCGACAACAACGAATACATTTTTGACGATGCCGAGCATAGTAAAAATCTGATGGCCATTTTCGAAAAAATTTCTCATCCCGAAAGAAATAATATCAAGTTCAAATCCGGCATTCAATCTAAAGATGCAGGTTTGAAATTATTTGGCGACTATTTTGGCTTGAAGTACGATATTATCCAAAACGGGGATAACATTATTGATATGTCGCCGGGCAAGCGCGGTTTGGTTTTAATGCAACTTATTCTTCATTTGAGCAATGCGGAACATCCGATTTTGATAGATCAGCCGGAAGATAACCTGGACAATCGTACCATCTTTAACGAACTCAACCAGTTTATGAAAGATAAAAAGCTCCAGCGACAAATCTTAATCGTGACACATAACGCCAACCTGGTCGTGTCTACGGATACGGAGCAAGTAATTGTTGCTAATCAAAAAGGCCAGGAAAAAGGTAAAGGCAACCGCGAGTTCCAATTTGAATATGTGAGCGGCGCTTTAGAGAACACGTTCAAAAAACCTTCAGAAAATGGGGTGCTATATCAAATGGGCATCCGTGAGCATGTTTGCGATATTTTGGAGGGTGGCGAAGACGCTTTCAAAAAGCGTGAAGAAAAGTATAATTTTTAAATGTGTGTTTCTCTAACCGCAATTAAATGCCATTGGTAACTGTAGACGATTCCGTCTTTGCAGGGTCTCCGCAGGGGCCCTGCAAACCACGAGCTTTCGTCTCTATGACCCCCGCACGGTCTTTGAGCAGTTTTCTCGTGAGCGTGGACGCTCAAAATATATTGCGCTCAAGTGACACTTGACCAGGCGGCGCAGCCTGACGATAAGTGATTTTTTATCTTGACAACTTGTCAAGTATTCTTATCTTTGTAAAAAACAAATTGATATGAAAACAATGACCGTTGGCGAATTTAAAACACACTTTTCAGAAGTGGTGGAGCAGGTGAAGGCAGGTGTGAGTTTTGCAGTTACCTATGGCCGCAAAAAAGAGGTGGTGGGTTATTTTCTGCCGGAGTCGCAATTGGAAAAGCCCGGGCGTCAATTGGGAACATTGAAAGGAAAACTGAGTGTTGATTTTAAGAAGGATTTTCAAATCACTGAGGAGGATTTGCTGGGATGAGTTTTCTTTTGGATGCGCACACATTTCTCTGGGCGCTTGCGGAGCCTGCACAACTGTCACATAAAGTGCGTGATATACTTGAAGACGCCAAAAATGAAGTTTTTGTAAGTGCGGTTACCTTTTGGGAAATTTCGTTAAAATTTGGCTTGGGCAAATTGGAACTCAATGGCGCAACTCCTAATGATCTGCCGGCAATGGCTGTTGAGGCAGGTTTCAGTTTATTACCCTTATTGCCTGAAGAGGCGGCTATGTACCATTCCTTAGAGGCAAATTGGCACAAAGATCCTTTTGATCGTATGCTAATGCAACAGGCAATTCTCAATAAGCTTACACTGTTGAGCAAGGATCGAAATATAGCCCGTTACCAGTCGGACAGTCTGAAGGTGATATGGTGAAATAGCAGTTGTATTTCAATCACCTACCGCCAACCTAACTCAGGCGCAACATGCTCCAAAATACTAGCCAGCACATGTACATTGTATTCAACACCGAGGGTATTGGGTATGGTTAATAACAAAGTGTCTGCTTCCTGGATTGCTTCGTCCTGGGCAAGCTCTTTGATAAGCTGGTCTGGTTCGGCTGCGTAGCTTTTCCCGAATACGGCGCGTTGGTTGGGTTCGATATAGCCGAAACTGTCTGAGCTTTTTCCTTGTTGCCCGAAATAATAGCGGTCCTGGTCGGTTACCAAAGCGAATATGGAGCGACTAACAGAAACGCGTGGTTCGCGGGTATGACCTGCTTTTTTCCAGGCTTCTCTGTAAAGCCTGATCTGTTTTGCCTGCTGAATATGAAGTGGTTCACCGCTCTCATCAAATTTTAGTGTAGAGCTTTGCAGGTTCATGCCCTGTTCAGCAGCCCAAATAGCAGTGGCATTGGATGCGGCGCCCCACCAGATGCGCTCTCTTAACCCTTCCGAATGTGGTTCGAGACGTAATAAGCCGGGTGGATTAGGAAACATTGGATAAGGATTGGGCTGTGCAAACCCTTTGCCTTTTAGTTTGTCAAGGAATTCCAATGCTTTTCTTCGTCCCATGTCGGAATCTGTTTCACCTTCTTCCGGTTGGTATCCAAAATAACGCCAGCCTTCAATCACTTGTTCCGGCGAACCTCTGCTAATGCCCAACTGTAAGCGTCCGCCAGAGATCAGGTCGGCCGCGCCGGCATCTTCCACCATATACAGCGGGTTCTCATACCGCATGTCGATTACGCCTGTACCTATTTCAATTTTGCTGGTCCTGGCGCCAATAGCCGAAAGCAGGGGAAAAGGTGAGGCAAGTTGACGGGCAAAATGATGAACCCTGAAGTAGGCGCCATCTAAGCCGATCTCTTCAGCAGCAACAGCCAGATCAATCGATTGCAGCAATGTGTCGCCTGCTGTGCGTGTGCTATACGAGGGATGATCCGACCATTGCCCGAATGATAGAAATCCAATTTTCTTCATCCTTCAAAAGTATGAATCTTTGAAATGCCAAATCATCATCGTTTTGTCGAAATCCTTTAAGAATATCTTTTTGAGCTTAAGCAGCTTGTGCGTGAACTTGATCAACGCCTGATAAAGTATCCTTTAAGAATTTAGATATGCAGAATATAGCCAAATTTGCACATATTTATGTGCTGTACATTATGCTGTAAACAACCTATCCAACCAGTTATTTCATGAATAAATATTTCCTTTTTTCCCTTTTATTTTTTCTAATTGGCCAACAAGCTTCAGCCCAATCGTCGCAGACTTTGGCAATCAGAAAATATGCTGATAAAAATGCCGGTGAAATTGTTAAAGAGTTTACTGGGCTCCTTGCGTTACCCAACGTTGCCGCAGATCCTGCTGGCCAGCAAAAGACTGCTGCTTTTATTATGGAAATGATGAACAAAAGAGGGATTCAAAAAGTACAGCTTTTAAATGCTTCCACACCGGGAGCACCACCGGCTGTGTATGGTGAAGTAATCGTTCCGGGGGCCAAACAAACGCTTATTTTCTATGCACATTACGATGGACAGCCAGTTAATCCTGCTCAGTGGGCGAAAGAGCTTAACCCGTTTCAGCCTAAGCTATTTTCAGGTACTATAGACAATGGAGGGATCAATATGCCATTCCCCGCAGATGGCCACTACAATAGTGAATGGAGGATATATGCCCGCAGCGCTTCTGATGACAAGGCAGGTGTAGATGCTATTTTAAACGCGTATGACGCGATCGTAAAAAGTGGGTTGACTCCGGGGTGTAATTTGAAGTTCTTCTTCGAAGGTGAAGAAGAAGCAGGTTCTCCGCATCTTAGTGAAATACTGGAAAAGTACAAACAGTTACTTCAATCTGACTTGTGGATCATTTGTGACGGACCTGTTCATCAATCCGGGAAAAAACAAATCGTATTTGGAGTTCGGGGTGATACACACATGGATATTACTGTGTATGGTCCAAAGCGGCCTTTGCATAGCGGTCATTATGGCAATTGGGCTCCTAATCCGGCCATGATGCTGGCAAAGTTGCTGGCCTCTATGAAAGACGATAGCAGCCGGGTAACCATTAAAGGGTTTTACGATGATGTAACTCCTTTAACTCCCATGGAAAGGAAAGCCTTGAGTGAAGTACCTGCAGTGGACGAACAAATGAAAGATGAATTAGGACTAAGCGCCACCGACATGCAGGGGTTAACATTGAGCGAGGCCATCAACCAGCCTTCGTTAAATATCAATGGCATGCAAAGCGGTAACGTAGGTAAGCTGGCTTCTAACCAAATCCCGACCTATGCTACCGCAGTTATTGATCTGAGGTTGGTACTAGGCAACGATTGGAAGAGACAACAACAAAAAGTTATCGATCACATAAAAGCCCAGGGCTATTACGTGACGGGTAATGAGCCCACAGATGAGGAAAGAAAAAAATATGCGAAGATCATAAAGGTAGTACCGGATAAAGACGGCTACAATGCCCAGCGCACATCCATGGATCTGCCCATTATCCAAAAAGTTATTGCCGCGGTCAAGACCACAACTAAAGACCAAATTGTGTTGCAGCCAACGATGGGTGGTAGTCTTCCGCTTTTTTTATTTGAAAAGTACCTGGATGCCAAAACCGTTACGGTTCCTATTGCCAATCATGATAACAACCAGCATGCTGAAAATGAAAATATCCGTATCGGCAACTTATTTGAAGGAATAGAAACCATGGGTGCGCTGATGATGATCAAATAAAGCAATATAGGCAGCAATTAATTGGCAGCGTTGATTTGCCTCATCACATTATCCACTATACGATCACATCGCACTAGGTTAAATTCATAAATATCGCGCGGGTTCCATAAATTCTGGAGGCTTTCGCGTAGCATTTCTTTTGCACGGATGAGCCGCATTTTTACGTTCGATTCGCCAAGCTCCAACGCTTCCATTGTTTCATCGGTGCTCATGCCCTGTACTTCGCGCATTACAAATACAACGCGGTATTTTTCAGGCAACCGGGCCACAGCTTTTTCCAGGATGTCTTTTAGCTCTTTATTTAATAGTCCGCTTAATGGCGTTTCGTCGTGCTCGTCGGTAAATGTTGTTTCCATCACTAATTGCTGTGTTCGCTGTTCCCTTTTTTTGTACAATAAACTTTCGTTGATCAGTATACGCGTAAGCCAGGTGCCAAAGCTCGATCGCCCCTCAAAATTTCTCAGCTGGCAATAGGCATTTATATAAGCCGTTTGCATAATATCTTCAGCTGCGTCGCCATCGTTAACTATAGACAGGCTGATGCGGTAAAGTCGCTCGTTGTATTTACGCATCAGCAGCTCGAACAAAGCAGTTTCGCCGCCTAATATTTTGTTTACTATTTCTTCGTCACTCAATTGAATCATGCTTTAATAAGAAAGTTACTCTATTGGAGTATTGCCGTTTGAAAAGGTCACAAAATGTATAAAATTATTTATTGTGACCCTTTTTTACCGGTAAAACTCTAATAGGTAAATAAAAAGAAGATCATGGAAACTAAAGTTAAGCAATTACAAACCTTACTAAAATTCACTTACGGATTGGTGCCCATAGTAGCTGGTGCCGATAAATTTACCAATATCCTGACCAACTGGGAACAATATATTAACCCCGCGCTGGCAAAAATGCTGCCGTTGGGCGAACATACTTTTATGATGATAGTAGGCGTGATTGAAATTGTGGCCGGTATTATTGTTTTAGCCAAGCCACAAATAGGTGCCTGGATAGTGAGCGCCTGGTTGGTGCTCATAGCATTAACCCTCATCTTTAGCGGTCATTACCTCGATCTGGCTGTTCGCGATATTGTGATGGCGATTGGTGCATTTGTATTGGCCAAGTTGTCTGCAGTAACAGATAGGGCAGTAGCCTAACGAGACATAAATTTCCCTAAGTCCCTCATTTGAGGGACTTAGGGTTTTTGAGTATTAGTTAGATTATATCGGCAGGGTAAACCAAAAAGATGATCCTTTTCCCGGTTCACTTTCTACGCCGATATCGCCGCCGTGTTCTTTGACTATCTCGGCGCAAATGTATAGTCCAAGACCCAACCCCGTTTGCACGAAGCTTTGTTCTGGGCGGAAGTAACGCCTGAATATATGCGGCAAAATATCTGAAGCGATGCCCGGCCCTTTATCAGTGACACGGATACGCACATAGCTTGGCAACCTTTCTATCGATATGGTTATCACGGGAGATTCCGGGGCATATCTCATAGCGTTTTCAACCAGGTTCACCAATACCTGCTCTATCTTCCTGGGATCTGCATATAATTGGATATTTATGTCACCTTCTATCTTTATTTGATATTTCCCTGCTGCTTTTATAAAATAAAGGCAATCATCTATCAGTTTACTCAGCTCAAACTGCTTCCGTTCCAAATCAAATGTTTTTTGATTCATGCGGCTGGCTTCAAACAGATCATCGACAAGATAAGCCAGTTTATTAACGCTTCTACTCGCCTGATCCAGCATACGGTCGGGCAATGATTGTTTTTCACCAGTATTCTGATGTTGCAAAATCTGTATTGATCCCTTCAACGCAGTTAGCGGCGTTCGCATTTCATGGCTGGCAATTGCAATAAATTCGTCCCGTTGCTGCAGCAAACTAATATTGTTATATCTCAATTCGGTTTGCTCCATTACTACCCGGGCTAATTTTTGTAAAAGCTGCTTTTCTTGCTCGGTCATGGTGCGGGGTTTGGTATCTATCAGGCACATAGTTCCAATAACAAAACCATCTGGCGTAACAACCGGCGCCGCTGCATAAAAGCGGATACGGAGCTTATCAGTTACATAAGGGTGCCGGGCAAATAGATCGTTATTCAGCGTGTCTTCAACAAGCATGATTTCTGGCTGAAGGATAGCTATCGTGCAAAAGCCTATCCCGCGGCTAACCTTATCCATCCCATTTAATCCAATTTCAGCCTTAATATGCTCCGTATCCTCGTCCAGGAATGATATATGGCTTATAGGGCACGAGAAAAGTTCGCAAGCCAGTTCGCAAATGCTGTCGAACGCAGTTTCCCGGTGTGAGTTAATTATTTGATAACGCCGCAATGCCGCTACACGCGCCGGGTCGTTTTCAGGTATGATATTTATACCGTACACATTGTCCATAGGTAAATAATATAAGGTTTAAAACGGCAAAAATAAGATAACAAAGAATGCTATCATGATTGTTTTCAATTTTAGTTTATTTTTCTAAAGTTTTAATAGCTTGCGATTTACCTTATTCTGACAAGGATTTATAAACAAATAGTTTCCCAGGCTTGTATTCTATTAATACTAAATCAATAATTCTTATGGATAGGATCGTATCGATTAAAATTTACGGGAACCCTACCAATGTGATCATCATACCCGAACATTGGAACAACGGACAGAGCGGATTTGAAAACGCAGATATTTACCTGGTGATGGACGCCGTAAGGGAAAAACGAATTGCAACGATAGCTTTCACAGAAGATAAAACGGAGTGGAAGATCAACTGCGACCTTGACCGCGAGGCCGAAATTGGGATCATTGATTTTATCAAGTCGAGGTCGCCGCTAACGGCTTTGTAGCAGTAAATGTATTACATATTGAACTGCTTATGATTTAACGCGGGTTTTCTATCCAGTGATGGAATCTTGCAAAAGTATCATTTGCCGATTCGATCATTATGGGCACGTCAGTTTCGGACAAGGAGATGATAACCTGCTTAAAATCCATCCATTTAGTCATGGTCTGGTCGCCGTAACCGATGAAATAGGTAATACAGTTATCGTTGTTCAGGTTTAACTGTTTGCGGATCATATTGCTGATGATCTGTCCACCTAATGTCGACCCTTCTATCACGTATAAGGCGCCTATGGCCTGGGCTACATTGCTGATTTCAGGGAGTGCTTCTTTTATCGCTTTATGTGGTAGTTCTGCGCCGCAGTTCAGCAAGTCTTTCTCCAAAATAGCTGACTTTCGTCGCGATGAATAATCGTGTAAATAAGGCGCAACCAGGCTAACTGGAATGATGTCTTCCAGACCACCGTAAAAGGTATAGAAGTGATTAAGCAGATCTATATAGGCCTGCATGCTGTTCATAGCTTTGATCCTGCCTACTATAAGTTTTTCAAGTTGCTGATGCGGGCTTAGTGTCTCTTGTTTCAGCCGCTCGGCGGTATTTAAATTTTTCAAGTTGAATGCAGTATTAAATCATCAAAGTTAGACCAGGTTTTCGCATTAATGCAATATCAGATCAATTAATTTAGCGGGAATTCAACGAAGAACCTTGTCCCCTGGTGGCGTTCGCTTTCAAGCCAGATTTTCCCTTGATGTTTTTCTATAATTCTTTTAACGATGGATAAGCCGACTCCTGAGCCTTCGAATTCCTTGCCGGCATCCGCCCTCGAAAACAGGTCAAATATTTTACCGAAATCTTTCTGGTCTATACCGATGCCATTATCACTTATGGTATACATCACCTTTTGGCCGATACGCTGACCTTCAACTTTTACTTTTGGTTGTTCGGCTTTGCTGGAATATTTAACCGCATTTCCGATCAGGTTAGAGAATACCTGCTGAATCATCAGCTGATCACCTTCTAATTCAGGTGCATTGCCGATTTCAATCTGAATTTCCGGTTGGTTGAAGGCGATGAGCAGATCATGACGCAGCTCATCCAAAAGATGCTGCATGTTGATAGCTTTACGTTCTACCCGCGCCTGGCCAACCCGGGAGTATTGCAGTACTTCTTCAATCATTGCCTGCATTTTGACGGCGCCATCATTAATGCGCCCCGCCATGTTACGCATACGTTCCTGATCTGTTGCCCTGACAATCAGTTGCGCGTAACTTTTGATAGTTGTTAGAGGGTGCTTCAGGTCATGCGAAATGGTGTAACTAAATGTATCCAACTCATTGTATGCTTCTCTCAGTTTCTCATTAAGCACACGCAACTCAGTGGCCCGGCGGCTTATGGCGAAGTTGATTTCCTCGCGTAACTGATTTGCCGCAGCATGATCGCCATGTTCCCAGGGTAACGAATGCTGGTGAACTTCTTGCGACCAAACTTTGAATGATTCACGCGGGGAAATGGTCATTAAACCACTCTCTGTGGTTGAAGTTGGTTTTTCAGGATTACCGGCCCAGTTAACGTAGGCAATACGCTCCGGGCGGAACCAGATTATGAATTCGTTTAGCTCTTTAGACAAACGGCAGGTCAGCAATCCGCTTACAGTATTTTGCTGCTCTTTTGCAGCCGAAAATTCTGAAGCAAAATTGCTGCTGGCATAACAATCCTCCACATTTATACTCAGCCACTCGCATAGTTCGTTTAAGAACTTTTCGCCGGGAACCTGTCCTGTAGTGTAGGTCTTTTTTTCAAATACGAACGCCGCGCCTGTAGCGCCGACTACTTTAAGCAACTCGCCCTCTGCGGCAAATAATGCATCAGGTATGCTGCTGCCGTGCAAAAGAGAACGTGTAAGGGTGGAAATACTTTCCCGTGATTTTGAAAGAAGGTTCTGATCTTCTTCTTGTTGCCGAAAACTGATGGCAGATGATAAAACCTGGCCGACCAATTTAGCAGATTCACGCTGGTTAAAATTGATGAACCTTGTTGTATAATTATGACAGGCGATTAATCCCCAGAGTTTATCGCGGTCAAGAATGGACACGCTAAAACTGGAAGCTACGCCCATGTTCTTAAGGTATTGGATATGAATTGGCGATACCGCGCGAAGCCCGCTATTAGTCAGGTTCAGCGGCTGCTCTTCATGTGTTAATAGGGCAGCGGGTTCGGTATGAACGTCAGCGATCAGCCTTACCAGGTTGAGTTTATAAAGTTCGCGAGCCTGCTGAGGGATATCTGACGCCGGGTAATGCAGGCCGAGCCATGGCTCCAACTCTTCGTTTTTTGTTTCGGCTACAACCTCTCCGTGGCCGTCGTTATGAAACTTGTAGATCATCACACGATCGTAATGAATAATCTTTTTGATCTGAACTGCCACGTTGTTCAGCAACTCAGATAACTCCTTATCAGCCAGCATTTCAGATAGGGAACGACCGACTTTGTGTTGTAATTCCGATTCAAGGTCAGTACGCTCGGGTTCAAACTCGAACAGATAATGTTCAGGTGACTGGTTGATAATCAGATTCCAGGGATTGCCGGCAATGGTAACACGGTAGGGATTATTTGGACGGAAGCCATCCGGGTGTTGCCCCAGGGAGACTAACTGGCTCAGAAAGCCAGTAGGCTTTTTACCCAGCACTTCGTCCAGGATGCTGCTTTTCTTTCCGGGCATCGACGTTGCGTCTATACCGGTAAAGGCTGTTATGTTGGCACTAACATGGGTTATTTGGTCATCTTCTCCGGTCACTACAATAAAACCGTGAGACTGTACGCGCCCCGGGATATGAATGGGTTCCCGGTCACAATTGGTCAAATCTGGTTGAAACATTTGATAAAGGTATTTACAACAAATGAAATTTTGCTGAAAATTTATGATTAAGTTAATATATTTTCATTCTAAAAGAATTTATAGATTTATTTGGCAATATATGGAGCAAAGCAAATTCTGCAAAGTTTACAATCAGGCTCAATTAAAGTTTACACCGGGTTAATAATCTTCAAGTTTTGCTTGAGGTGCCATGAGCGCTCTCACAGAATAGGCTTGTAATAAGTAAATATCCTATTTTTAAACCATTTATGTTTTAGTCTGTTGATTGTTTGATATGTTACCTGACCGCGATCTCTTACATATTCTCACGCAATCAAAGGACGCTACCGCAGTTTATGACAGCGCCGATCTTCACATCCGTTTTGCCAACCAGGCAATGCTGAATTTATGGGGAAAAGGTAATGGTATTATAGGGAAAACCATGGAAAGTGCATTGCCAGAAATTGTGGGTCAGCCTTTTATTGGAATGCTCAAAAAAGTTTGGCATACAGGAGAAACCTGTACCGGCACAGATACACCGGCTACATTAATGGTAAACGGCGTCCTGAAAACTTCTTTTTTCGATTTTGAATATCGTGCCATCAGAAATGATAAGGGCGAAACGATGGCTATACTGCATACAGCCACCGATATCTCTAGCCGTGTGTTAGCCTGGGAAAAGGTGGCCGAAAAACAACAACGCGAGCAGCAGCTGATCGAGGAACTATCGCAGAGCAATGATAATATAAGGGCGACAAATGAGCACCTTTCTGCGATCAATAGTGATCTGATGATCTCGAACGAGAATATTACTAAACTGAATGATCGCTTGCAAGAATCCCAGACTGATTTTAAACGGTTGGTTGCGCAGGCACCGGTGGCTATACTTGTGTTAAGAGGAAAAGATCTGATTATAGATCTCGCAAACGCCCCGATGCTGGAGATATTGGATAAAGATAGCAGCATTATTGGCCGCCCGATATTGACCGGCATGCCTGAATTGAAAGGCCAGCCCGCCGTTGAACTATTGTTCGAAATATTTGAGACCGGGAAGGAATCTAATGGCAGTGAGGTGCCTGTTCGGATGATGCGCAACGGGCAGCTGGAAACCCGCTACTTTAATTTTAGCTATCGCCCTTTGCGCGACGGCAGGAATATTATTGGTGTAATGGACCTTGCAGTAGAAGTAACCGACCAGGTGATGGCCCGCAAGCGCCTCGAAGCGATTTTATCTGAGAAAACGGTATTGGAACAAAATCTTCGTTCAAATGAACGTCGCTTACAAGGTATTTTGGATACTATGGCCGAGGGTGTTGTGATAGCCAATTCAGACGGAAAATTGGTTTATGCTAATGCCATGGCGCAAACTATAATGGGGATTAACGAACAGGAATACCTTAACCGTGATTACAACGATGCCAAATGGCGGAATGAACGAATTGACGGTACCGTGTTGTCACAAGAAGACCATCCTTTATATGTTACTTTGCGGACGGGATTGCCGGTATTCGATCAGGAAATTGGCATTGCAATTGACGGCCGCGACAAAACATATATATCTGTGAATGCTGCGCCATTGCTGGATGATGAGAACCGGGTATCGGGCGGTATTGTCACCTTTACGGATGTCACTAACCGGCGGAAGATATTGCAGGAGAAAGACGATTTTATAAGCGTTGCCAGTCACGAATTGAAAACACCGATTGCCTCATTGAAAGGCGCATTACAGCTTTTGGATCGTATGCAGGCCAATATTTCACCCGATATGCTGTCTAAATTGATAGCACAATCCAACAAAAGCCTGAACAAGCTAACAGACCTTGTTAACTCGCTGTTGAATAGTAACCGCATCAGCCAGGGGCGGTTCCCTGTTCATAAAATTAAGTTTAAAGTCGCCGATCTGATCAATGAATGTTGCCAACACATACGGAATGCCGGTAATCACAATATAAGGTTTGAGGGTAACCTGCAGTTGGAGGTTGACGCCGATCCGCAGCTTATTGACCAGGTGATCGTCAACCTGGTGAACAATGCCGTTAAATATGCACCATTATCAAAAGACATCATTATCTCGGTGCAGCCCGAACAAAAATTCGCCATGGTCTCTGTTACCGATTTTGGCCCGGGCATATCGCAAGACAAGTTGCCTTATATTTTTGACCGTTATTATCGTATCGACACCGGCACGGCACAGTTCTCTGGCTTGGGACTGGGCTTATACATCTGCGCCGAGATCATTTACAAACACGGAGGGAAGGTGGGTGTTGAAAGCAAGCGTGGCGAAGGAAGTACTTTTTGGTTTACCCTGCCGTTGACCGCGTCCTGATAAGGTAAGACCCATAGCCGGTTCCCACTATGTACTGACCTTTTTTAAATCTATCTAAAATAACTACCTTTGACAGGCCTAAGCCGTCACAATGCGTCTTTCAAAACTCCTGCTTGTTGTTCTGCTGTTGTTCGCCATGAAGGCATTTGGCCAGCAGGACGTGGACTTTCATTTAAATGCACACCTCCTTTCAGGGAAAAAGGTATTAAAAGTAAAACGCGACTTTCATGATCCTTATTTGTGGGCATTAACTACCGGCAATGGTGTTTATCGCATTAATAGTCTTAACCTGCAAGTTGACGATTATACATCTGTGTTTAGCGGTTATAGCAATCTTCAGTTTGTTGATATAGCGGGACGAAGCCAGGATACCGTATTCATCGCTACCAATTCGGTTAATGTAATTGAATATAAAAAGGGAATATTGCGGACTATTGGTCCGCCGGATGGTATTTCCGGTATCATTAATAACGTAGGGATGGATGATATTTTTGAAAAATATGGCTACGGTACAAACTTTTTTCATGTTCCCGTCCTGCTAATTGCTACAACTGAAAATATTTGGTATTATGACGCCAAAAATGAAGTTGCAACCTTAATGACGGAACAAGAAAAGCCGGGAAATAATCATTTATACGAAACTACCTATCGCAGACAAGATTTCAGCAATGTTAACTGGATAACCGATGATCCTGCAAGAGAAACGGCCTTAACCATCAGACAAGGTTATACCACCTACGGGGGCGATCTGTGGTTCAATACTCCTGAGTTTGGTTACCACATTTATACAGCATATTACACCCCGGGCACCTACCAGGATGATACCTCTGGACCCTATGGTGATCCGCTGGCTATGGACCTGTTATGGGGCACTGAGAATGGATTGTTCGAGAACAATTGGAATAACTCTCATTCCGTCTCGGTATACTACCGGCATTACCTTACGGGGATAAAAGTCAATAAAGTGACGTCTATTTATGGACTAATTGATTTTGGGAACGAGAACCCGGACGGGATAACCAAAGAAAATTTACTGGTCGGAACAGATAAGGGTTTTTATTTTAGCAGCTCGGGCTATTTTAAGTATATACAGGGGGCAATCAGGGATTATAATACTTTTACATTCGATACTGATATAGGAAACCAGGTTATCAATGATGTTTGTGTTAATGCCACATCATATACCACGCCAATATGCGAGGATGGAGTATGGGTTGCTGCTACTGATGGCCTTTATTATCTGAAGCCCGACTGGGGGAAATACATCGATCCAAAATTGGCAAACGGCGCTATATTCAAAGATATGGATAACACCGTAACATCCGTAAATATATGTGCAGGCTCGTCAGTTACTGCCCAGGTCGATAATAATATTTACAGCGGGAATACCATTCAATGGTATAAAGATGGGGTGGGATTAGCCGGCCAAAGCAACAATATGATCACAATTAATGCGGCCGGCGACTACTACGCTGTGCTATATGATCCGTGTTCTATCGTACACGTGGAGACTAATCACCTGACCGTAAAAGTTATTTCGGCCCCCGTTTTCAGCTTTAACTATCCTGATAAAATAGAATTTTGCGACGGTACTACATCTACAATCTTAAAAACAGATAATAATCCGGGCTATAAATACAGGTGGTATACCGATGGTGTGCTGAACGGGAGCACAGATTACCAGTACACCGTAACCCAAACCGGCAAATACAAAGTAGAAGTGAGCGCCTGTACTGACAGTTGGGTGCCTTCCAAAGAGGTGGAGGTGGATTTGGTAAATCTTCCGGTTCCTGTTGTTACTACTGACAAACCAAAGTATTGCGCGGGGGATAATGCTACGCTTACTTTAAGCACTCCCACAGACCCGGGGTATACGATCAACTGGTATAAAGATGGTAATTTGATATCTGCAGAACAGAATCAAACCAGTATCGCCGCAACAACTGATGGAAGTTATAGTGTGACCATCAAAAGTAATATCGCGTCCTGCACGCAGTTATCAATCCCGCAACAGGTTACTTTTACCCCGGCCCCGGTTTTTACTTTTAATTATCCTGATGAGCTACGGTATTGCTCCGGCGTTCCCGTCACTTTAAAGGCCGAAGGAAGCGTCGCATACCAGTACCGATGGTATAGGGATGGTACATTGACAGGAGATACAGGCCCGTCATTATCCGTTACACAAACGGGCAAATATAAAGTAGAAGTGAGCGCATGCGATGGCTCATGGGTGCCGTCAAAAGAAGTACAGGTAGATATGATCAGCATACCGGCGCCAGTTATTGTTACCGATAAGCAGGCGTATTGTATCGGTGATATTGCTGCGCTTTCATTATCCGTTGATATCGATCCGAGCTATACCATCACATGGTATAAAGATAATGTAGCGCTGCCTGCTTACGCCAATCAAACAGCCATCAATACCACCGATGCAGGTAATTATACAGTTGCCATAACAGACGGCCAGCAAAACAGTGATGGAAGCATCTGCGCATATATTTCCAATGCGCAATCTATTATCTTTAACCCGCCGCCGACAGTCAGCATACAAAAAATAATAAGGACAACGCTTTGCAGCGGGCAAACCGTGGACCTGAAAGCGACTTACAGCAATGGGACTGTTAGTTGGTCTAATGGAGCAGGGGGTGCACAGATCAGCGTAACACAATCGGGCACTTATAAGGCGACTGTAGCCTCAGATGCCGGCTGTACTTCAGATGCCAGCGTCGACGTGCAATTTTTCCCGAACCCAATATTGAACATTGCGGATGCGTCTGTATGCGTGCCTTCGCATAAGACAGTCACCCTGACCGCCCCGGCAGGATTAGCCACCTATAGCTGGAACGGGCAGTCGGGAACAAATACTTATGTTGCCGATCATCCCCAGAAAGTGACGCTAACTGTAACTGATGCCAACGGCTGTCAGGCAACGCAGGATATCCAAATAGCCGACGAATGCCCTGATGTTAAAATACCCAATGCGTTTACCCCTAATGGCGACGGCATAAATGATACCTGGGCTATAATCGGCCTGGAATATGACCAGACCGCCCTGGTGCGTGTATTTACCCGTTACGGACAGCAGGTATACCAAAGCAGGGGCTACGGCACACCATGGGGCGGCGACTACCAGGGCAAAAAACTGCCAACCGGAGCTTACTATTATATCATTAATGCCAAAAATGGATCGCTAACTTATAGTGGAGAGGTGACGATTATTTATTAACACCTTTCAATCTGGGTTTAACCTATTATATTTGCAACACTAAAGTACTTCTAACGCTTTGAGTCATGTAATGTCATTGGCATAAAATGTTTAATGATCCTCTCCGTCCGGGAGAGGAAATGTAATTCCTATTTTCTTTTATTTTATACTAATGACATGGCTATTTCACAAAAATATGGTCGTACTTATCATTATCCGTTTTCGCCCGGTACTACCAGCGACGACAGGATACGGCACGACTACTGGGAATATCTGCAAAAGATACCCACACTTATACATACCGAAAAACTGGACGGAGAAAATAACTGCCTGAGCAAACAGGGCGTATTTGCACGTTCGCATGCTGCGCCAACAGTTTCGCCCTGGACAGAAAGTTTGCGCCGATTTTGGCAGATAGTTAAATATGACTTGAATTCACTGGAGATATTCCTTGAAAACCTTTATGCGGTTCACTCCATAGAGTATCGAAATTTAGAAAGCCATTTTTATGTGTTTGCTGTGCGCGAACATGACCGATGGCTAAGCTGGGAAGAAACAAAGTTTTATGCCAATATGCTCGATTTACCTACTGTGCCCGAGTTAAGTACCCTCACAACACCGGCAGACCGTCAAACCTTTGAGCAGGATGTTCTGACAATGACATCTGGCCGGGGCATGCTGGAGCCATTTGACGCTTTTAATGGCCAGGCTGCTACTATGGAGGGTATAGTTACACGCAATGCAGAGTCATATACCACGGATGCGTTTTCTGAAAACGTATTTAAGTATGTACGCAAAGGGCATGTAAAAACGGATGAGCATTGGACAAGGAACTGGCGCCGTGCAAAACTAAAACATGAAGGAGGTTCAAATGTGGCGTATTAGTGAACATAAAAACTGGGCGGTGTTGGAAACGCAATTCGATTGGGTGAAGCGTATGCAGGAAGTGCCGCAGGATCCTGTTTTTCATGCTGAAGGCAACGTGGCTATACATACGCAAATGGTGCTGGATGAATTGATGAAACAACAGGCGTACCAGCAGATGCAGCCGCAGGAACAAGAGATACTGTGGGCTGCTGCTTTATTGCACGACGTTGAGAAGTATAGCACTACGGTAATTGAAGCAGAAGGACGCATTACCTCAAATGGTCACGCTAAGAAGGGTGCTTTGAAAGCACGGCAAGTATTGTACAGGGATGTTCCTGCGCCCTTTTCAATCCGGGAACAAATAGTTGGTCTTGTGCGGTATCATGGATTGCCGCTGTGGACCTTCGAGAAACCAGACCCTATAAAGGCGGTAATAATGGCGGGTATGGAGGTGAATACTGCCTGGCTTGCCCTGTTGGCTAAAGCTGATGTGCAGGGTCGTATTTGCGGCGACAAGGAGGAGATGCTATATAAAATTGAATGCTTTGAGGCGCTGTGCCAGGAACAGCAATCCTGGGGCGAAGCCAAAAAGTTTGCGACCGACGAGGCTAAAATGTATTACATGCAGCACGATGATGCTTATGCTGATTACGTGCCTTTTGAAGAGTTGACAGGCGAGGTGATCCTGATGAGCGGCCTGCCAGGTGCGGGCAAGGACAGGTACGTCAGGCAATATTATAAGGATTTGCCGGTGGTATCTTTAGACGATATCAGGGTGAAAAAAGGAATTTCGCCAACAGACAAATCGGGCAACGGCCGTGTAATACAGGAAGCAAAGGAGCTAGCCAAGGTTTACCTGCGCAAAAAGCAGCCATTTGTATGGAATGCCACCAACGTTACCCGGCAAATGCGAATGCAACTGATCGACCTTTTCCTCACTTACAAAATGAAAGTGAAGATCATATATGTAGAAGTTCCTTATGCCCAGCTGCATGCGCAAAATATCAGCCGCGAAGCTATTGTGCCCGAAGCCGCTGTAGAGAAATTGATCGATAAACTGGAAATCCCTGCTGATTGGGAAGCACACCAGGTGATTTGGAAGTCGGAATAAGCAGAAGCTTCTTACTCGTGACTTTTGTGATTTATCGCTAAGTCACGAGTAGTCTTTATACGCTTGCCTGCGCGGCATATTCGCACCAGGTTGACGTTTGAAGTGGTTTAAGTAATCTTATAAAACCAATTAACGGTCACGCTGTTGACTTACTAAAATATAACCAATGGCGCAAAATGACACGGCAAGTATTAATGAAATATTACAGATCCTTTATGACGGAGGAAGAATAGACCAATTCCTGAATGGAAATGCATTCCTTTCGGACAGGTTTGGGGCGCCGGTGTCGTTTAATTCAGAAAAATTTAATTTACTGCTCGAAGAACAACTGGTGCAGCCTGTACACTTGCTTGTGCCAAGTGGTAGCTGCTATAAGATCAGTCCTTTTGGGCTTGACCGGATTAACCAGCACCGGTTAGAAAATCTATTTTCCGGGCAGGAAAATGGTTGTTTGGGGTGATGATTTCCTATTTAAAACAACATGTCGCATTGGTCTAAGTGGGTCGCTTAAATCATTATGTATGCAAGAGGTATCTTTGGACAAACGATAGAACGAAATACCTATGCGGCTACCTTCATCTTTGCAGTGAAATCCGTACTTGTAGTAAAATAACTCAAGCCCAACACCCAAATAATAGAAATACCAAGAGTTACTTTCTGTAAAACAGGTAGCATTTGCAGGCCGTTGCGGCTGAAATAAACATAGGCTCCGCCGTAAAGCGATACGAGAAAGACAATACTTAGCACCTTAAACCCCGTCAGCTTTGATTTGAGTACAAATACGGTAACGTAAAATATGGCCAGCATGGAGAGTATGCAGGAGAGCCGAACTGCTTCGTCGTGGTAGGGGGTAACGGCCAGGAAGGCAAACACCATGGAGCCTATGCCGCAATATTTTATGATCTTCTTCGCGTTTTTGTCGGGTATTTTGGCGGAGAAATCGATATAGAATATCAGGAGACTGCTGCAAAAGAAGAGCATGCCCAAGTCAGCCCAGATGCGGGCGGTGTTTTCGGCGCCGTTAACTGCTTTTGGGCTGAACAGGTTGCTGAGGTAGTTATTCAGCCAGTCGTACCCAACGGAGTTTTTGTCGGCTTGCGAGCCGCCGGGATAGTGAAGCGTTGCCAGGTACAGCAGCACCAGCGATAGGATGATCCCGATGAGGATAGCGTGTTTTTTGAGCATGTTGTGCAGGTTTGGTCTGGATTAAAGGCTTGACTTATAGTGATTTGCTGTAACTAAATTACAAAATATCTGATTTAAAAATTGAGGTTTGAGGCAGGCTCGCATGAAGCTTGAGGAAAAGTAAAAGCCCCTGAGTCTCGCACCCGGGGGCTTTCGTATCAAACCCTATTCGATTGTTATTATAATAGTTTAATATTAGGTAACTAATTTTTGTTTTAATTAAAAATTAAAAAATGGTAGCTACAGACTATTTTCAATCCCTTAAATTATGCGAATTGGGCGGATAGTAAGATGTGATAAATTATAATAAGAAATAAATTTTATTTCTAAGAAAACAAAGGTTTTCAGACGACTGTTGTCATATTATAAAACATCTATCGACATGGAAAACAACACAACAGGATCGTCTAACCGTGACGATCAGAACCAACAAAGTGGTTCAGATCAAAACAATCAGCAGGGAAATCAACAAGATTGGAACCGCAACCAGAGTGGCCAGGAAGGAAACAGGGGTGGTCAGCAGGAGCAGGCATCAAACTCCGGTCATGGTAATTCAGGTTCAGGAAGTTCACAAGGTGGCGATTGGAACTCTGGCCAGGGCCAGCAGGGCGGAAGTCAGCAAGAACAGGCAGCCAATGAAGAATCTTACCAGGATCAGGATGCAGACAGATCTGATTCTGATTTAGAAAACGACGAATCAGATAATGACGAATTAGACACTGACGACGACGATCTGAATGATGACGATCGCGGAGAGCAGATCTAAGTGATACGTTGATGAAAAAAGCCATCCGCTAACCAACGGATGGTTTTTTTTGTTGGTTTGAATCGGAAGTAGGACTTTCGAAGCGGTTTAGTGTGCACGGTGCTGTGAGTGTAAACACTTAAAAATATTTTCAAATAAATTTGCGTAACTCAAAAGTTACTTATACATTTGAGTAACTTAAAAGTTACCTATTATGGAGAAATCAATTATTCACAAAGTATTTTATTCCCACGCACCCGAGATCGTGTGGGATTACCTGACTAAAGCCGAGCTGATGGAGCAATGGCTGATGAAAAGCAATTTCGAGCTGAAACTGGGCCACGATTTCCAGTTCGCCACTGGTCCGGTACCAAGTTTGGATTTTGACGGTATCGTTTACTGCAGGGTGCTGGAAATTGAGCCGTTGAAAAAACTGACCTACTCGTGGAAATGCGGTCCGGGCAACGGGCAGATCACCATTGACTCCATTGTTACCTGGACATTGGAGGCTAAAGATAACGGAACAGAAGTTTTGCTGGTAAATGACGGCTTTAAGGAAGCTAACTTCAACGTGGTCATCTTCAATGCAATGAACCAGGGATGGCTGGCTAACATGAATAAAATTAACAAGATACTAAACGAAAAAGAAAATGGCAGTACCAGCGCTTGACGTATTCCAGGTAATAGCTGATCCGAGCAGGAGGGAGATGATGAGAATGTTGTCGGAAAAAAGCATGCCAATCAATTCACTGGCCGAGCATTTTGATATGAGTCGGCCAGCTGTATCCAAGCATGTAAAGATCATGTACAATGCCGGCTTTATTTCGATCGAGGACATTGGCAGGGAGCGCTACTGTACCCTGAAAAAGGACGGTTTTGACGAACTACAAAAGTGGATCAACTACTTCGATAATTTCTGGAAAACAAAACTGAAGGATTTGGAAACACTATTAAACAATAAAATTAAGAAGTCATGAGAACAGCAACATTAACAGACCAAAGCTACCACAGTAGTATTGTGGTAAATGAAAACGCCATGGAAGCGTACAGCAAGATCAGTCGCGTAAACGAATGGTGGGCAGCCAATTGTGAAGGCAGCGCCAAAAACCTGGGCGACGCTTTTAAAGTAACATTTGGCGAAACCTTTGTCACCTTTAAAATTACCGAAGCTACTCCGGGCAAAAAGGTTACCTGGCTGGTTACCGACAGCTGGCTGCCATGGCAGAAAGACAAAACAGAGTGGACAGGTACCGAAGTGGTTTTTGAAATTTCGGAAGAAGGTGATTCAACCAAAATTGGTATGACGCATCTTGGTTTAACTCCCGAAGTAGAATGTTTTGAAAACTGCCAAACCGGCTGGAACCATTATATCAACAGAAGCCTGGTCAAATTTATGAATGAAGGACAGGGTGTTCTGCAAAAAGGCCAATAACTATGGGGATGTATAAATAAAAAGACCAACCGGATAGGCTGGTCTTTCTTATTTTGGTTAAGACAATTATTTACTGCTAACCGCCAACTGGGAACTGTCAACTGTTCTCCCCGGATAAACTTTAAGGGCTTCATCCAGGCAGATCATCGCTTTTTCAATATCCTGGTTATTCAGCACATAAGCTAAACGGACTTCATTTAAGCCAGCGCCCGGTGTGCTGTAAAAACCAGTTGCAGGGGCCATCATTACAGTCTGGTTTTCATGGCTGAATTTCTCCAGTATCCACTGGCAGAATTTATCGGCGTTATCAATTGGTAAACGTGCTACCACATAAAAAGCACCACCCGGATTAGGGCAGTAAACGCCTTCCATATTGTTCAGGGCATTCACTAAGGTATCACGGCGATGGGTATATTCTTTATTAACTGTTTCAAAATAACTGTCAGGAGTATCCACAGCGGCTTCACCAGCAATCTGCTCCACCATACCCGGGCTTAACCGTGCTTGCGCAAATTTCAATCCTGTCTGCCACACCGATTTGTTTTTGGTGATCAGACAGCCTAAACGTGCACCGCATGCACTGTAACGTTTACTCACCGTATCCATTACGATCACATTATCTTCCAAGCCGCTTAAATGCATTGGCGAAAGGAAGGTACGCCCATCGTAGCAAAACTCGCGGTAAGCTTCGTCTGAGAATAAGTACAAGTCATATTTCAATGCCAGCTCCTTTAAAGCTTCCATTTCTTCTCGCGAATAGAGGTAGCCCGTCGGGTTATTCGGACTGCAAATAATAATCGCTTTGGTCTTTTCGGTGATCAGTTTTTCAAACTCACTGATAGGAGGAAGAGCAAAACCGTTATCAATGTAGGATAAAATAGGCTTTACGACGATATCACTCTGACAGGCAAACCCATTGTAATTTGCATAGAACGGCTCAGGGATTATCACTTCGTCACCCGGATTCAGGCAGGTCATCATGGCAATAGTGATCGCTTCTGATCCGCCTGTAGTAACCAGTATATTGTCAGGAGTGATATTATATCCCAGTTTGTTATAGTACTCTGTCAGTTTTTTACGGTACGATAAAGTACCCTCGGACGCTGTATACGCCCACACCTTAAAGTCGATGTTTTTAATGGCGTTCAGCATTCCTTCAGGCGTTTCTATATCTGGTTGACCGATATTAAGATGATAAACTTTCTTACCGTCGAGCTTAGCTTTGTCTGCAAAGGGGGTAAGTTTACGTATGGGAGAAGCCGGCATCAGCTGTCCCTTTTCTGATATTTTTGGCATGGTGCAAAATTAGCAAAAGATAGTGTAAGGAACCCAAATAAATATTTCTGTAAAATTTTCGTTATAGGAAAGTGACTAAAAACAAGAAAGCCTCCTGAGAAATGTCAGAAGGCTTTCGAATGTTTTCTGTGATCTCTTATTTGCTGCTACTGGTTGGTGGCGCTTTCGCCATAACCTCGCCCACAATATTTAAATATTTGGTCGGAGTTTTAGCATTTGATGTCACTACAATAGTTTTATTAAACGGTGATACAGCTTGTGCATTATAAGTGATCTTTATAGTGCCTTTTTCGCCGCTCTTTACAGGTGTCTTAGTGTAATCAGCAATCGTACAGCCACATGTAGGTTTAACTTCTGTCAGGATCAAAGGCTCTTTACCGATATTGGTAAATTCAAAAACAGTAGTAACAGGAGTTCCCTGCGGAATTTTGCCGAAGTCGTGTTTTTCCTCGTTAAACTTAAATTCGGCTTTTTCGCTATCTTGCGCCGAAGCGGTAAAGGCGAAGCCTAAAATAACCGCACATACTAACAGTAATCGTTTCATATTTTCTTTTTGATTAATACAAATATAAAAGGTTTAAAATGATTTAAAAACTATTAAACGTACAATGTGTTTTGTGTGTTACATATGACGAATACAAAATAGAATTTTATACTTTTGTCCCTTAAACAAAATATTATTATGCCTGAAACCATAATAAGTGCTACAAGTAAATTCAGTGCATCAGAACTCAGTTTTGAAGACTTTAAAAAGATAGTCATAAATGATTATCGGATAGCTTTCGAAAGTCGCCAGGCCAGTTTGATCGGCAGGCGTGAGGTACTGACAGGGAAGGCCAAATTCGGAATTTTTGGCGATGGTAAAGAGGTGGCGCAACTGGCTATGGCAAAGGCATTCAGAGCGGGCGACTGGCGCGCGGGCTATTACCGTGATCAGACCTTTATGTTTGCTACGGGTATCAGTAACCTTAAAGAGTTTTTTGCGCAGTTATATGCTAATCCTGATATAGAAAAAGATCCGGCATCAGCAGGCAGGCAAATGAATTGCCACTTTGCTACGCGTTTTGTAAATGCTGACGGTACCTGGGCCAACCAGGCTGAGTCGATGAATTGCGCGTCGGACATTTCGACAACTGCTGGTCATATGCCACGCTTATTGGGTCTGGCTTATGCATCTAAACTATATCGTGAAAATAAAGAACTGGAGTACCTGAAACAGTTTTCTGTTAATGGTAACGAGGTGGCCTTTGGAACGATTGGTAACGGTTCTACTTCCGAGGGGTTGTTTTTTGAGACCTTTAATGCTGCCGGGGTATTGCAGGTGCCCATGGCCATTTCCATTTGGGACGACGCTTATGCCATTTCGGTACCTGCTAAATTGCAGACCACCAAAGAAGATATTTCTGAAATACTAAAAGGCTTCCAACGTGAAAATGGAACCAACGGCTACGAGATATTTAAAGTTCGCGGTTGGGATTATGTAGCCTTATGTGAAACCTACGAACGAGCCATTGATGTTTGTCGCCGGGAGCATGTGCCGGTGCTGATCCACGTCACTGAGATGACGCAACCACAGGGGCACTCTACCTCAGGTTCGCATGAGCGTTATAAATCAAAAGAGCGCCTGGCATGGGAAAATGAGCATGATTGCCTGGTGCAAATGCGCAAATGGATGCTTGAATCGGCTATTGCGACAGAGGAGGAGATGGACGAGATGGAAGCAACTGCCAAGAAACATGTCCGTGAAATTCAGCGGGAAGCGTGGAACGACTTTGCAGGAGAGATCAGTGAAGAGATCGGGCAGGTTTCAGCTTTGATCGAACAAGTTGCTGCACAAGGCCAAAATAGCGCAAAGCTTAAAGATGTTATTTCTGAATTGAAGGCCACTATTGATCCTGGCCGGAAAGACGCGATATCTGCAGGTAGGAAGACTTTACGTATCACAGTAAAGGAAAAGCTGAGCAGCAGGCAGGACCTTGTTAATTGGTTGAATGAAGAAAGAGTAAAAAATGACGAACGCTTCAGTTCTAAACTATTTACTGAAACGGCAACATCACCATTAAATGTGCCGGTTGTTAGAGCAAATTACGACGATGATGCTAAATTATTAGATGGCCGCGAAATATTGAATGCCTGCTTCGACGCCAATTTTGACCGTGATAAATCCATTGTAGCTTTTGGTGAAGACGTCGGCGCAATAGGTGACGTAAACCAGGGCTTTGCTGGTTTGCAAAATAAATACTCTGATCTGCGTATTTCTGATACCGGTATCCGTGAAGCGACCATTATAGGACAGGGTATGGGCCTGGCTATGCGTGGCATCAAACCTATAGCTGAAATACAATATTTGGATTACCTGATCTACGCTACTACCGTTTTAAGCGATGATCTGGCTTCATTGAGCTACCGCACACGTGGCGGACAAAAAGCGCCAGTGATCGTTCGTACGCGTGGACATAGGTTGGAAGGTATCTGGCATTCAGGCTCTCCGTTGGGTCTAATACTAAATGCCATGCGTGGCTTGCACATTTGTGTGCCGCGCGATATGACACAGGCAGCAGGCATGTACAATACCTTATTGCGTGGTGATGAGCCAGCTTTGGTGATTGAATGCTTAAACGGCTATCGCCTGAAAGAACGCCTGCCATCGAATATAGGAGAATTCACTGTTCCGTTAGGAAAAGCTGAAATTTTGAGAGAAGGAACTGATATGACTGTTGTTTCCTACGGCTCAACTTTACGCATCGTAATGGAAGCCGCGGAGGAACTGGAAAAGATGGGCATAAATATAGAAGTTATTGACCCGCAGACCTTATATCCATTTGATACAGAGGGTATTTGTGGTGAATCGTTAAAGAAAACCAACAAGCTGCTGGTGGTGGATGAAGATATGCCGGGTGGCGGGTCAGCATACATTCTACAAAAGATACTGGAAACCCAGAACGGTTATTATAGCCTGGATTCTCAGCCTAAGACATTGCCTGCCCGTGAGCATCGTCCGCCATATGGAACGGATGGCGATTATTTCAGCAAGCCATCAATGGATGACGTAATAGAAGTGGTATATAATATGATGAACGAGGCAAATCCGACAAAATATCCTGATTTATATTAATTATTACATTTAAATCAAATATTATATCAATAGTGCCCGTATTTTTGCGGGCATTATTTTTTTATATATGGATATCGCATTTTCTACTATATCAACTATTATTAAAGCCCGTCGCAGCATCAAGCCTGTAGCCATGAATGGCAAAAAGATACCTGACTACCAGGTTGAGTCACTACTTGAATTGGCAGATTGGGCGCCAACTCATGGATTTACCGAGCCATGGCGTTTTGTCGTTTATGGCACTGCTTCAGATTTCTCTCATCAACACGCTGAATTGTATAAATGCAGCATTGCGCCAGAGAATTTTCAGCAAGGAGAATATGACAGGTTATATCAACAGGGCGACAAAGCCTCCCATGTGATACTGGCTGTTATGAAGCGTGGCAATCTGCCTAAAATCCCTGTTATTGAGGAAGTAGAGGCAGTTTCGTGTGCTGTACAAAATATTCTGCTGGGAGCAACTGCGCTTGGCATTGCATCATTCTGGAGCACAGGTGGTATGGCACTTCGTCCACCAATGAGGGAGTTTTTGAAACTGGGCGAAGATGATCATGTGATCGGTGTTTTATACCTGGGCTACGTTGATAATAACCCCGAGGGTAGCCGTACTATTCCGCTTGAAGAAAAAATTACTTGGGTGAAGTAAAATTTCTATCTAACCCATGATGCGTTTTTAACGTATAAGAAATCAATTGATTGGCTCTGGTTTTAATCTTGTCGTAATTTATTTAATTATTAGTGTAAAATAATTCAAATTTAATTACGTTAGTAGCTTTAGATGATTTAGTTTATATATTTATAAATCACAACAATAACCTAATTGATTTAGCCTTAGCCAGTTGAATTTTTTATTGATTAAACTTAAAAACAAATCAACGGAGTATGAAGAGACGCTTCTGGGGAATATCGTGTGCATTATTGATCTTCACTATTGCTATTATTAGTATCAGCTGGAAACCTGATACCAAAGAAAAATCAAAAAAATCTACTACTAAAACTACAAAAACCTTCTCGGCCAAAGAGCACTTTGCTCAATACCTAGAGGATATTTACAATACCGCCCAGTTAAATGAGACCGGGCTTGACCTTGCTGTTTTCCAAAAAGCAGTAACAGGATATTTTAATCTGAAGGCAGCTAACAAAGTGCCTCAATATAGCTCGGTTATTACTATTGTCGATCTGGCCAAATCAAGCTGTACCAAAC
>Ga0310811_10000791_pt1 | contig 40621 bp, 35 predicted proteins | sample YCmetagenome_FD_207642 | JGI IMG/M metagenome (GOLD analysis project Ga0310811, IMG submission 207642) | Soil microbial communities from experimental microcosm in Duke University, North Carolina, United States - YC | ecosystem: Engineered > Artificial ecosystem > Soil microcosm > Unclassified ... | reverse complement strand
CGCCGGGACAGGGCACTGTCGTCTGCGACGAGGAGGAGATCGTGGAAAAGCGGATCGTGAGCGGCGTGGCCTACAGCCGCGACGAGGCCAAGATCACCCTGTACGGCCTGCCGGACCATCCGGGCGTGTCCTCGGCCATCTTCAGCCGCCTGGCCGACGCCAACGTCAACGTCGACATGATCGTCCAGAGCCACGCCCGCACGGCGGACACGGCCAACATGGAGTTCACCGTCGGCAAGCGCGACGCCGAGCGGGCCAAGCAGATCGTGGGCGCCGCCCAGGCCGAGATCGGCTTCGAGGCCGTGGCCGTGGACGAGAACGTGGCCAAGGTGTCGGTGATCGGCGTGGGAATGCGCTCGCACGCCGGCGTGGCCAAGACCATGTTCAAGGCCCTGGCCGACAAGGGCGTGAACATCCAGGTGATCTCGACCTCCGAGATCAAGATCAGCGTTCTGATCGCCTCCGAATACACCGAACTGGCCGTGCGCGCCCTGCACGCCGCCTACGGGCTGGACAAGCTCTGAGGATAGGCGAGGGGAGGGGGCCTGTCCCTCCCCGGCCCGATCAGGCCGCCTTGGCGCCGTCCGCGAGACGCTCCCAGGTCGTGACGACCATGCTCGGCCGCGCCTCCATGCGCGCCAGCCAGGCCGACAGGCCCGCGTGGGACGCCATCAGGCTCTGGCCCTCCTCGCATTCGCTCAGCAAGGACAACTGCGGCGCGACCATCAGGTCGGCCAGCGACAGGGCTTCGCCCGCCAGGAACGGCTGGTCGCCGAGCAGCCGGGCGAGCTCGCCGATGCAGACTTCGGCCCGGGGCATGGCTTCGCCCACCTTGGAGCCGTCGGCCGGGAAGCCGATGCGGGGCGCGACGACGCGCGGGAAGCCGATCGGCGCCATGGCGTGGGCGAACAGGTACCAGTCGTTGACGCCCATGATCTGGTCCATGCGCGCCGCTTGGCGGGGATCGGCCGGGGTCAACGAAGGCTCGGGCTGGAGACGCTCCAGGTAGCGCAGAACCGCCTGGGTCTCGTAGATCATGAAATCGCCGTGCTCCACCGCCGGAACCCGGCCGAAGGGGTGGCGCGCCAGGTGTTCGGGACTCTTGCTGGCCCCGGGCGCGACGGGCTGGAGCCGCCAACCGAGGCCCTTTTCCTCGAGGCCCATCAGCACCGCCCGCACGAACGGGCTGCCGGGAACGCCGTGGATCACGAAGTCGCTCATCGAATTTTCCCTTTGGCTAAAGCTCGGCTTCCGCCGCGAACATCCTGAGCAGGCCGCCCCAACCGTTGGGGTTGTCGATCTTGGCCCGCACTTGCTCGGCGCGCTCGCCGTAGGCCTCGAGGTTGCGGTGCTCCAGATCCACCCGCACGCCGTCCCCCTCCGGGGTGAAGCGCACCTCGACCTCGGTGTGCAGGCCCGGGTCGTAGTTCCAGTCCGCGTCGACGCTCCACACCAGCACCAGCCTGTGCGGCGGCTCCCAGACCATCACCTCGCCCCATTGGGTCTGCGAGCCGTCCTCGCCGACTTCGTACCAGCGGCCGCCGGCCTTCAGCTCCATCAGGGCCCGCTTCTGCGACGCGGCGCCGACCGAGTGGGTCTTGGGCCACCAGCGGTCGAAGCCGGCCGTGAACACCTCGAAGGCCCGCTCCAGGCTGGCCTTGACGACGATGCTGCGGCGGACCGGGGCCGGCCGGATCGTGCTGGCGGTCATTCGGGGTCCTTCTCGACTTCGGCCTTGAACGCGGCGAGGGCGTCGCCCCAGAACTGGTCGAGCCAGGCGCGCAGGGCGCCCAGCCCGTGGGGGTCGATCTCATAGACCCGGCGGGTTCCTTCGGCCCGGTCGGCCACCAGGCCCGCTTCCTTCAGCACCTTGAGGTGCTGCGACACGGCCGGGCGGCTGACGGGCAGCCCGCGGGCCAGCTCGCCCACCGACCGCGGCCCCGCCGCCAGGCGCTCGAACACCTGGCGTCGGGTCGGATCGGCGATGGCGGCAAGGGCGCTCGTTACGTTAGTCATAACTTACCGTAAGTATGAGCTTACATACCGTCAAGCGCCCTCTCTGCCGATTGCCCCTTGCCGCCGGCCCCGGGCGCGCTAGCCTGGGTTGCACAGGGGCCGGGGGGCAGGTTGCATGGCGTCGCAGACGGCGGCGGAGGCGCTGGACAGGTTGGGTCCCGCCCATGCGGCCCTGTTGCAGCAGAGCGACCTGCAGTTCCAGCTGAGCCGGGCTGCGCAGCCGAAGCCCCCGCCCTGGGTCGAATGGCTGGCCAAGCTGTTGAAGCCGCTGGCCGACAGCCTGTCGCCGGCGGCCAAGGCCCTCGCGCCTCTGGCGCCCTACATCTTCTGGACCGGCGTGGCCCTCGGCGCGGCCTTCATCCTGTTCCTGATCGGCCAGAGGCTGTTCGCGGTGAAGCGGGGGGTGGTCATCGGCGGTCTGAAGCTCTCGGCCGGGGCCGAGCCCTGGCGACCGGCGCCGGAGCAGGCTCGGGCGCTGCTGGAGGAGGCCGACCGCCTGGCGTGCGAGGGCCGCTTCGTCGAGGCGGCGCACCTGATCCTGCTGCGCAGCATCCAGGACATCCAGGCCCGGCGGCCGCGGGCGGTGGCCGTATCCCTGACCAGCCGCGACATCGCCCGGCTCGAGGTCCTGCCGCCGTCGGCGCGGCTGCTGTTCGCCGGCATCGCCGAAGCGGTGGAGATCAGCCTGTTCGGCGGGCGGGCGATGGACGGCGAGGGCTACGCCCGCTGCCGGGACGCCTATTCGAGCTTCGTCGAAGCGGGCAGCTGGGCGTGACCGCGCAGGCCGTCCAGGAGAAACCTGCGACGCCGGCCGGCGAGGGCGTGTTCTCGCCGAAGGTGCTGCTGGCCCTGATCGCCGCGGGGGTCTTCGCCACCGCCGCCTTCCTGCTGCTCAGCGCCTACGAACCGGACCTGCGCGCCACGCGCGGCGGCGGCGCCCATGCGGTGTCGCGCTCGGCCATCGGCTATGCCGGCGTGGTCCGTCTGCTGCGCCTGATGGGCCAGCCGGTGATCATCGACCAGAGCCCGGCGGCGCGCGCCAACTTCCCCGGCCTGATGGTGCTGACGCCGGAGTTCCAGCACCGCCTCGGCAAGCTGGAGAGCCGCTACGACCGGCTGGTCGTCCTGCCCAAGTGGGCCACCGAGCCGGATCCGGCGCACCCCGGCTGGTCGGCCAACGCCGTGGCCGTGCCGGAGGGCTTCGTGCCCCTGGCCCTGCCGGCGAGCCTGAGGAAGCTGACGCTCGCGCGGCGCAAGCAGGGCGAGGCCGGTCCCGCGCGCCTGATCAGCCGCCTGGGCCTGTGGCCGGATGACGGCCTCGCGGCGGGACCGCTCAGCGAATTTCAGACGATCAAGGGCCCCGGGCTCAACGCCGTGGTGACGGACGACCAGGGCGGCATGGTGCTCGGGGAGCTGCAGGGGACCAGAACCTACGTCCTCTCCGACCCGGACCTGCTCAACACCCAGGGGATCGATGATCCACGCACGGCGCGGATCGCCGCCTCGATCCTGCTGGCCCTGAGGACCGAAGGCCAGCCCATCGCCTTCGACGTCTCGGCCACCGACGCGGGCGGCCAGAAGAGCCTGCTGCGTCTGGCGGTCGAGCCGCCGTTCCTGGCCTCGACGCTGTGCCTGGTGGTGGTGGCGGCCCTGGTGGGGGTGCAGGCCTGGTTCCGCTTCGGCCCGGCCCAGCGAGCGCCGCGCGCGGTGGCGCTCGGCAAGACCGCCCTGGTGGAGACCGGCGCGGGCATGGTGCGTCTGGCCAGGCGCGAGCCGCAGATGGCGCGCCGCTATGTGCAGCTGTGCCGCCAGCGGGCGGCGGCGGCGCTCGGCGCGGCGCACCTGGAGGGCCCGGCGCTGGACGAGTTCCTCGACCGTTGGGCCGAGCGCGTGGGCGCGTCCGAGCGCATCTCCGTCCTGGCGGCCGAGGCCGCGCAGGTGAAGGACATTGTGGGACTGACGGCGCTGGCCCAGAGGGCGCGGCGCTGGCGATTGGAGGTGATCCGTGGATCTTGATCAGGTGAGGACGGTGGCCAAGGCGGTCAAGGCCGAGGTGGCCAAGGCCATCGTCGGCCAGGACGAGGCCGTCGACCTGCTGCTGACCGCGTTGTTTTGCGGCGGCCACGTGCTGCTGGAAGGCCCGCCCGGCGCGGCCAAGACCTTCATGGCCCAGTGCTTCGCCCGCGCCACCAGCCTCGCGTTCGGCCGCATCCAGTTCACCCCGGACCTGATGCCCGGCGACATCATCGGCTCCAGCCTGTTCGACTTCCAGACCAGCCGCTTCCGCCTGGTGAAGGGGCCGGTGTTCTGCCAGCTGCTGCTGGCCGACGAGATCAACCGCACTCCGCCCAAGACCCAGGCCGCCCTGCTGGAGGCCATGCAGGAGCGGGCCGTGACCATCGACGGCGAGCGCCACGACCTCGGCGACCGCTTCACCGTGGTGGCCACCCAGAACCCGATCGAGCACCAGGGCACCTATCCCCTGCCGGAGGCCCAGCTCGACCGCTTCCTGTTCAAGCACGTGATCGCCTATCCCAGCGAGGCCGAGGAGCGGGCGGTGGTGGCGCGCCACGGGCTGCAGAACCACAGCATGTCGCCCGAGATCTTCGGCGTCGACGCCGCCGGCGGGGCCGAGACGATCGCCGACGCCATCGAGGCGGTGCAGACCGTGCGCCTGGAGGGCGAGATCGTCGACTATGTGGTGGCCCTGGTGCGCGCCACCCGCGACTCCGGCGACCTCCTGGTGGGCGCCTCGCCGCGCTGCTCGACCATGCTGGCCCGCGCCGCCCGCGCCTGGGCCGTGCTGCAGGGGCGCGACTACGTCAATCCGGACGACGTCAAGTTCCTGGCCCTGCCGACCCTGCGCCACCGCGTGACCCTGTCGCCCGCCGCCGAGATCGAAGGCCGCACGGCCGACGAGGCGGTGAAGGCGGTGATCGAGCGCACGCCGGCGCCCCGATGATCGAGCGCCGATGATCTATCCCACCCGCACCGCCGTGCTCCTGGCCGCCCTGGGCGCTCCGCTCGGGCTGCTGCTGGCCTTGGCGGGCGGGCAGTTCTGGCTCCTGGGCCTGGCCTGGGTGGCGGCGGTGGCCGCGGCCCTGGTCGTCGACGGCCTGATGGGAGTGGGACCGCTGTCGGCGGAGATCGGGCTGGAGGCGCCGGAGACCTGGTTCCTCGGCCGGCCCTCGCCGGTGGAGGTGACCGTGCGGTTCGCGGGGCGCGCGCCGCCGTGGCTGGAGCTGGCGCTGGAGACCGGCGAACGGCTGAAGGTCGAGCAGGCCACGGTGCGGGCACAGACGCAGGGGCGCGAGGCCAGGGCCAGCTTCGCCCTGGAGCCGCTCAGGCGCGGGGAGGGCGAGATCCGCACCCTGTGGGCGCGCTGGACCGGCCCGCTCGGCCTGACCTTCCGCCAGAGGCGCGAGGCGGTGGGGGCCGCCGCACCGATCGTGCTCGACATCCAGGCGGTGAAGGAGGCGGCCGGACGCCTGGCCTCGATGAGCCTGCTGACCGGCTCGCACCTGCAGTTCGAGCTCGGCGGCGCCTCGGAGTTCCACGCCCTGGTCGACTATCGGCCCGGGATGAACCGGCGGATGATCGACTGGAAGCAGTCGGCGCGCCACCGGGCCCTGCTGGCCAAGGAGTTCGAGGCCGAGCGCAATCACCACATCGTGCTGGCGATCGACGCCGGCCGGCAGATGTGCGAGCCGGTGCGCGGGCGCCCGCGGGTCGACCGGGCGCTGCAGGCGGGCCTGCTCCTGGCCTTCGGCGCGCTCAAGGCCGGCGACCGGGTGGGGCTCTACGCCTTCGACGAGAAGCCGCGCCTGTGGACGGGCGCGCTCGGCGGCCCCGGCGCCTTCCCGGCGCTGCAGCGGCTGGCCTCGCGCATCGACTACCGCTCGGCGGAGACCAACTACACCCTGGGGCTGGTGCAGCTGGGCGCCCACCTGCAGCGCCGCTCGCTGGTGGTCATCTTCACCGAGTTCACCGACTCCACCACCGCCGAGCTGATGATCGAGCACATCGGCCGGCTGATGAAGACGCACCTGGTGGTGTTCGTGGTGTCGGAGGACGAGGAGCTGGAGGCGCTGGAGCAGGGCGAGATCCACCGGCCCTCCGACGTGACCAAGGCGGTGATGGCCGGCGCCCTGTCGGCCGAGCGCGAACTGGTGGCCAGCAAGCTGCGGCGCATGGGCGTGGACATCCTGCGGGCCGATTTCGACGGCCTGGGGCCGGCGCTGCTGGCCCGTTACGCCGAGATCAAGCAGAGGGACAGACTGTGAGCGAGCTGCAGCTCAAGAGCACGCGGTTCCGCGAGGAGCGGGAAGCCGGCTGGCGCAAGCTGGAGGCCCTGCTGGCCAAGGTCGAGCGCGGCTCGGCGGCGCAGCTGTCGGACGAGGATCTGCTGGCCATTCCCGTGCTCTACCGCGCGGCCCTGTCGTCGCTGTCGGTGGCGCGGACCATCTCGCTCGACCGCAGCCTGCTCGACTATCTCGAGAGCCTGTGCGCCCGCGCCTATTTCGTCGTCTACGGCGTGCGCGGCGCCATCTGGTCGAGCCTGGCGCGCTTCTTCCTCGACGACTGGCCGGCCGCCGCGCGCTCTCTGTGGCGAGAGACGGTGGTCGCCGGCCTGCTCATGGTGCTGGGCACGGCGGTGGGCTACGGCCTGGTGGCGTCCCAGCCGGAGTGGTTCGACAGCTTCGTCGCCCCGGCCCTGGCCGGCGGGCGAGACCCCTCGGCCTCGGTCGAAACCCTGCGCTCGACCCTCTACGCCGGCCACCAGACCCAGGGCCTCTCGGCCTTCGCCGCCTTCCTGTTCACCCACAACGCCGGGGTGTGCCTGGTGACCTTCGCCCTGGGCTTCGCCTTCGGTCTGCCGACCGCCTTCATGGTGGTGAGCAACGGCTGCATGATGGGCGCCTTCCTGGCGCTGTTCGCGGCCAAGGGTCTGGGCTTCCAGGCGGGCGGGTGGCTGGCCATCCACGGCGTGACCGAGCTTCTGGCGGTGACCCTGGCCAGCGCCGCGGGCTTCCATGTCGGCTGGGCGACCGCCTTTCCGGGCGAGCAGACCCGGCTCGACGCCGCCGCGGCCGCCGGCCGGCGGGCCGGGACCCTGATGGGCGGGGTGCTGGTGATGTTGCTCTGCGCCGGGATGCTCGAGGGGCTCGGCCGCCAGCTGATCCAGGACGACGTCATGCGCTACGCCATCGCCGGGGCCACGGCGTTGCTGTGGCCGTCCTACCTCTATCTCTACCGCGGACCGCGCACCCAGCTGGAGCAGACCGGTGGCTGAGGCTCAGGTCATGGCCCGCCCTAAGGCCAAGTCCAAGGACAGGGCCAAGCCCAAGGACAAGAAGCCGGTCAGGGCGGCCATGGCCGACGCCGACGTGCGTTCGCTGGTGACGCCCGAGGGCGTCGACCTCCGGCTGCGGCTGGCCGATGTCGGCCAGAGGCTCAGCGCCCTGATCCTCGACGAGCTGCTGATGGGCGCGATCTTCATCGGCGGCACCCTGGTGGCGATCATCGCCGGGATCATGGGCCTGATCGCGACGCGCAACCTCGGCGGCGCCGGCGGCGAGGCCATGCTGGTGCTGTGGCTGCTGGCCGGCTTCCTGCTGCGAAACTTCTACTTCATCGCCTTCGAGCTCAGCTCCCGGGCGGCCACCCCCGGCAAGCGGCGCTGCGGCCTGCGGGTCGCGGCGCGGAACGGCGGGCGGCTGACCGCCGACGCCATCTTCGTGCGCAACGCCATGCGCGAGCTGGAGCTCTACATCCCCCTCGGCGTCCTGTTCGCCCCCGCCGACATCGCCGGCGGCTGGATCAAGCTGGCGGCGACGGTGTGGTGCGGCGTGTTCGCCCTGCTGCCCCTGTTCAACAAGGATCGCCTGCGCGCCGGCGACATCCTGGCGGGCACCTGGGTGGTCAAGGTTCCCGACCGCAGCCTGCTGCGCGACCTGGCCCAGGGCGGCGTCTACGAGACCGCCGCCATCCGCTTCACCCTGGAGCAGCTCGACGCCTACGGCATCAAGGAGCTGCAGGTGCTGGAGGACGTGCTGCGCCGCTTCGACCGCAAGGCGGTGCAGGTGGTGGCCGACCGCATCCGCCAGAAGATCGGCTACCCCCGGGGCGAGGAGAGCGACGGGGCCTTCCTGTCGGCCTACTACGCCGCCCTGCGCCAGAGGCTGGAGGCCCGTGCGCTGCTCGGCCGCCGGCGCGTGGACAAGCACGACAAGGGATGAGGGGAGGCTAGGCGAACACCTCGCCCAGCACCCGGGGATCGCCGCCTTCCTTGTCGCCGCGCAGCTGGCGGAACAGGGCCGTGCCCACCGGATAGGCCACCACGCTGGTGCAGACGTTCACCAGGGGCGCGACCACGGTCGAGAAGGCGGAACGGCCGCCCAGGAACCCGAACGGAATACCGATGATGCTCAGGGCGATCTGCAGCACGATGACCGCGCCTACGAGGATCAGTCCCAGCAGGAAGATCGACCAGCGGCGCTGCTCGGTGAGCTTGGCGCTGCGGCCCATGGCCTCCTGGATGCCGCGGCCTTCCAGCACCAGCAGCGGCGAGGCCACCGCCCAGCGCAGGGCCAGCAGGACCCCGGGGACGACCAGCAGCAACATGCCGACGCCGATGGCCAGGCCCATGAGGATGTCGAGACCCAGCAGCCTCAGCCAGTGTTGGCGCCCGGCCGCCAGGCAGTCGGTCATCGACACCGGCCGGCCTTCCAGGTCGTTCATCGAGCCCGTGAACAGCGCGGCCTGCATCATCGGCACGGTGACCAGGCTGGCGAGGCCGCCGAGGGCCACGAAGACTCCGAAGGCGCCGCTGGCCCGGCCCAGCAGCTGGCCGTAGGCGATCAGGGCCGACGGGATGCCCTGGAGCAGCAGGGCAAGCAGGAAGAACGGACCGAAATTGTGCGCCAGGACGCCCAGGCCATCGGTCAGCACCTTGCCGATGTCGAGCGGTTTGCCCGGATCGGCGACGGAAACACTCATCACGGCCTCCGCAATTGTGGGTTTAGGCGAACACCTCCGCTACGGCTTCCGCGCCGTAGCCCTCGTTACCGCGCAACCGATTGAACAGGGCCGTGTTCAGCACCGCCCCGAACGGGATCGAGAGCACGCTGAACAGGGACGACAGCACGGTAGTGGTAACCGACGGCTCGCGCGAAACAAGCCCGTGGAAGCCGCCGAACACCGCCAGCAGCACCAGCTCGATGACGGCGCTGATGACGAAGACGAGGAACCACAGCAGGAAGATGGACCAGCGCCGGCCGCGGGTCAGCTCGGCGCTGCGCCTGAAGGCGCTGAACACGCCCCGGTCCTCGATCACCAGGGCCGGCATGGCCACCGCCCAGGCCAGGGCCAGGATGAAGCCGGGAACGACGAGGAGGAGGCAGCCCAGGAACACCCCGATCCCGAGCAGGATGGTGAGGCCGAGCAGCGGCAGGAACTTGCGGAATGCGAGCTTGAACAGGGCCTCGGTCTGAGGCGACTGGCCGTGCAGGTCCTGCATCGCCAGCTGGAAGATCACGCCATAGGCCAGGAGCACGCCGACCGCGGTGGCCAGGGTCCCCAGCGCCGACAGCAGGGTGAAGGCGGGCGAGAGGGGCGTCAGGACCACGCCGGCGATCCTCACCACGGCCGGAATGGCGATCAGCATCACCGAGACGTTGGCCAGGAGAACGAAGGCCCGTCCGATGACGGCGAAGGTGTCGCTCAATACCTCGCCGATATCGAACACCCGTGTGCTTGCCGTATCGATATTCATGACCGCCCCCCATACCTAACCAACGGTAGCATTGGCCGAGTTCAGAGCGATGTCCAGCGGCAGTGCGAACACTGATATGCCAAAGACGCAGGCGCCGAGGGCCTGAAAGCGCGGGGAAAGCCGTACGGGCTAGGGACTGCAATCGGCTGTCGCAAACCCTAAGTAGAGGCTAGGAAGGATCCTACGGACCAGCGCAAAGGTTGGGCGTGGGTCCGGGCGAACGGTGAAACTGGAGCCTCGCCCCTCCCGCAGGCGCCTGCGGCGGGATAGAACGGGGCCGAAAAGGGAGAGTCGATGGCGATCACGGGCTTGGCCGTGCGCGGACCGCGCAGTCTTCTGCGCCAGATCCGCGAGGCCCTGGCGGGCGGCGGACCTGCGCAGGCGCGGCTGGACATGGTCGTCCGCATCATCGCCCTGTCGATGGTCGCCGAGGTCTGCTCCCTCTATCTGAGGCGGGCCAACGACGATCTGGAGCTGTTCGCCACCGAAGGCCTGAACCCCTCGGCCGTGCACAGCACCCGGCTGAAGCCCGGCGAGGGCCTGGTCGGCGAGATCATGAAGCTGGGCCGGCCGCTCAACCTGTCGGACGCGCCCGACCACCCATCGTTCTCCTACCGGCCGGAAACCGGCGAAGACCCCTACCACGCCTTCCTCGGCGTGCCCCTGCTGCGCGGCGGCCGCACCATCGGCGTGCTGGTGGTCCAGAACCGCACCACCCGGGTCTACACCGAGGAGGAGGTCGAGGACCTGCAGATCATCGCCATGGTCCTGGCCGAGATGGTGGCCGGCGGCGAGCTGATCGGCCAGGAGGAGCTCAAGGACGTCGAGCTCGCCCCCAATCGGCCCGAGCGGCTGAAGGGGACCCGGTTCGCCGAGGGCCTGGCCTATGGCGAAGCGGTGCTGCACGAGGCTCCGGTGGTGGTCGAGCAGCTGCTGTCCGACGACGCGGTGCGCGAGGAGCAGAGGCTGACCCTGGCCATCGCCGCCCTGCACCAGCAGCTCGACGGCATGCTCGACGGCCAGCACGGCATCGTCGGCCCCTCTCTGGACGTGCTGGAGACCTACCGCATGCTGGCCCATTCCAGCGGCTGGAACCGGTCGCTGGAGGAGGCGGTGCGCTCGGGCCTGACCGCGGAAGCGGCGGTGGAGCGGGTGCGCTCGGAGCACCGGGCGCGGATGGGCGCGGCGCGCGACCCCTATCTGCGCGAGCGGCTGCACGACCTGGAGGACCTCAACGACCGCCTGCTGCGCCATCTGGCCGGCGACGGCGCGGCCCGGCGTCTCCTGCCCGACAACGCCATCCTGATCGCCCGGAACCTGGGTCCGGCGGACCTTCTGGAATACGACCGCACCAAGCTGCGCGGCCTTTTGCTGGAGGAGGGCTCCAGCGCCAGCCACGCGGCGATCATCGCCCGGGCGCTCGACATCCCCTGCGTCGGCCGCCTGGCGGGCCTGCGCGACCGGGTGTCCCAGGGCGACCCGGTGGTGGTCGACGCCGAGTCCGGCGAGGCCTACCTGCGCCCGCGGCCCGACGTGATCGAGGCGGTGCAGGCGCGGATGGAGGTGCGGGCCCAGCGCCGCGCCGAGTTCGCCCGCCTGCGCGACACGCCGGCCTTCACCCGCGACGGGGCCAAGATCACCCTGCTGATGAACGCCGGCTTGGCGGTTGACCTCGACATCCTGCGCGAGACGGGGGCCGAGGGCATCGGCCTGTTCCGCACCGAGTTCCAGTTCATGGTGGCCGAGGAGCTGCCGCGCCTGGAGGCCCAGACGGCCCTCTACGAGCGCATCCTGGAAGGGGCGGGGGACCTGCCGGTCACCTTCCGCACCCTGGACCTGGGCGGCGACAAGGTGCTGCCGTACCTGGAGGCCGAGCGCGAGGACAATCCGGCGCTGGGCTGGCGGGCGGTGCGGCTCGGGCTCGACCGGCCCGCCCTGCTGCGCCTGCAGCTGCGCGCCCTGATCTCGGCGACCCGGGGGCGCGAGCTGAGGGTGATGTTCCCCCTGGTGGCCAGCATCGAGGAGTTCCGCGCGGCGCGGGCCCTGGTCGATCACGAGGTCGCCTGGGCCCAGAAGCGCGGGCGGCCCGCGCCGTCCCTGCTGCGGGTCGGGGCGATGATCGAGGCGCCGTCGTTGCTCTGGCACCTGGACGCGCTCCTGCCGATGACGGACTTCGTCTCGGTCGGCACCAACGACCTGATGCAGTACCTGTTCGCCGCCGACCGGGGGAATCCGCGGGTGGCGGACCGCTACGACTTCCTGTCACCGCCGGCGCTGCGCGTGATGAAGACCATCCAGGACGCCTGCGCCGAATCGGGCACGCCCGTTTCGGTGTGCGGCGAGATGGCCGGACGGCCGCTGGAGGCCTTCGCCCTGGTGGCGCTCGGCTTCGACCGCCTGTCCATGCCGCCCTCCGGCGTCGGGCCGGTCAAGCGCATGGTGCTGTCCTGTGATCGGGAGGCGGCGCGCCGCGGGGTGCTCAACCTGCTCAAGGGCTCGGCGGGCTCGGTCCGCAGCGAGATCGAAACCCTCGCACGAAAGCTCTATGTCGCAGTCTAGTCGATTGAATTCACGACCATAGATTGATAATCAAACCCTTGGTTAACACTAGCTGTGCTATCCCGCACATGTAGTGTCGCCGTTTGCGGGCGGTTTGCGATTCTGCGAGGGTTTTCGGAGCCATGGCTTTGGATTTCGGCGGGGGCGCCGACTCCGACATGGTCGCCAGTGGGTCGGTAGCCCGAGGCGTGCCTGGGGAACGGAATCTGGAGTTTCAGTCCCTGCTCGATGCAGGGGCCGATGTCGGGCGCGCGCTGCGCGCCCTGCGCGAGGCCAGGGGGTTGTCGCTCGGCGACGTCGCCGACAAGACCTGCATCCGCCGCGTCTACCTGCAGGCGCTCGAGGAGATGAGCCTCGACCAGTTGCCCGCGCGCCCGTTCGCCGTGGGCTACGTCAGGGCCTACGCCGAAGCCGTGGGCGCCAATGGCGACCTGGCGGTCAGGCAGTTCCGCAAGGATGCTCCGTCGCCTGACGAGGCCCTCAAGGCTCCCGTCGGCGTGCGCAAGGAACGCGACCCGCGCCTCAAGTGGCTGGCGGGCGGATGCGCGGTGGTCGTCACCGCCGCGGTGATCTGGAACCTGGCCCAGCACGCGGTCGCCCACGACGGCGCTCCGACCCCGCCGGTCGCCGTGACCAATGCTCCGCCGCCCCAGCCCCTGGCGGCCCGCGGGCCGGTGGCGCTCGCCGCCGCCCAGCCGGCCCCCGCCGATTCGGACGTGCCCCAGCCCTATGTCACGCCCGGCATGGCCAAGGCCGTGGGCGGGCCAGACGCCGTCGTCGCCACGCCGGCGGCGCCGGCCAAGGTGTTCATGAATCCGCGCGCCGCGGTCTACGGCGCTCCGGCCGACAAGTCGGTGGTGACCCTTCGCGCCCTGAGATCGGCCTCCCTGGTGGTCAAGGGCGGCGACGGCTCGATCTATTTCGCCCGCCAGCTGCAGCCCGGCGAGGCTTTCCGCGCGCCGGCCAATGTGCCGGGCCTGACGGTGGATGCGCCCAATTTCCAGGCCTTCCAGGTGACCGTCTCCGGCCAATCGCACGAGCCGCTGCAGGCCGCGACAACGCCGATCAGCAAGCTCGTCGGCTGACCGTTTCGCCTTTGAAATAACAGGACTATAGTTCCGCCTATGGGAGGCAGGGACCAACGCTGCACGCATCCGGACAGGCGGTTCGTCGCCCTGGGCCTGGCGGCTGGCGCCTTGACCGTTCCGTCCCTCGTGAAAGCCGACCCAGCGACGGCTCCAGCTCCAGCTCCAGCCCCGGGTGCGGCCGCGGCGCTGGTCGAGCCCGCCATACTGCCGATACCCGAGCCCGTGCCTGACGCGGTGCTGGCCGCCTCGGTCGACCTCAACGGCCGCATGGCCGTGCCGGTGACCGTCAATGGCCGGGGGCCGTTCCCCTTCGTCATCGACACCGGCTCCAATCGCACCGTGGTGTCCGACGCCCTGGTCGCCCAGCTTCGCCTGCCCTCGGCGGGCTTCATGCAGATCCGCGCCGCGGCGGCCATGGCCAAGACCGACAGCGTGCGAGTGGCCAGCCTCGCCGTGGGCCACCGCGAGCTGACCAACTTCAACGCGCCCGTGCTGCAGCTCGGCAACCTCGGCGCCCTGGGCATGCTCGGCATCGACGCGGTCGCCAACCAGCGGCTGGTGATGGACTTCCGCAAGAAGCAGATGCTCCTCACCAAGACCGTGCGCCAGGAGCCGGACGCCGGCACCCTGGTGGTGCAGGCCAAGTCCAAGTACGGCCAGCTGCTGCTGGTGGACTCCGAGGTCGAGGGCATCCCGCTCTATGTGATCATCGACACCGGCAGCGAAGTGACCATCGGCAACACCGCCATGCGCACCTTCCTGGCGCGCCGGCGGGCCGCCGCCCAGGCCGAGTTGATCGATGTCGCCGGCGAGACGGCCAAGGTGGACCTCGGCCAGCTTCCTGAGCTGCACATCGGCAAGGTGCGGGTCCTCAACGAGCAGGTCGCCTATGCCGACCTCTATGTGTTCGAGCACCTGGGTTTGCACGGCAAGCCGTCGCTGCTGCTCGGCATGAGCACCCTGCGCAAGTGCGCCAAGGTGTCGATCGACTTCCCCGCCCGCGAAGTGCGCTTCGTGCTGGAGGCGTAGCAGCCCGCGAGGCGCGGTTCCTGCTCGTCTAGCCCGTCCCCAGCGGGGTCACCCGGAACCACGGCTCGATGTCGGGCATGGTGGTGATGATCGACACCGGCGTCACCGGCCGGTCGTCGTCGAGCTCGATCTCGAAGCGCTGCAGCAGCATGGCCACGACCAGCGAGGCCTCCGCCAGGGCGAAGGCGCCGCCGATGCAGATGCGCGGGCCGCAGCCGAAGGGGATGTAGGCCCCGTTGGTCAGGTAGTCCTGCGGCTTGCCCTCGAAGCGGTCGGGGATGAACGCCTCGGGCCGCTCCCACAGCTTCTTGTGCCGGTGGATCAGCCACGGGCTGATCATCACCAGGGCGCCCGGCTCGACCTTGTGGCCGGCGACCACGTCCTCGGCCATCGCCACCCGGGTGTAAAGGGGGGCGGGGGGATAGAGGCGCATGGACTCCAGCAGCACCGCGCGCAGGCGCGGCCATTTCTGTAGATTGGCCAGCACCTTGACCCGGTCGGGCGGGAAGGCCGCCACTTCCGCGCGCAGGCGGCGCTGCTCGGCCTGGTCGAGGCTGAGCAGGTACAGGGTCCAGAATAGCACCCGCGCGGTGGTCTCGAACCCGGCGGCGACGAAGGTGGCGACCTGGTCGCGGATATCCTCGTCGGCCATCTCGGCCTGGGTGTCGGGATCGCGCGACCGCAGCAGCAGGTCCAGCAGGTCGGCCGGCTGGTCCGGGTCGCGCTCCAGGTCGCGGTCCTGGGCGCGGCGCTCGGCGATGATGCCGCGCACTTCCTTCATCCAGCGCCGGCGGAACCACCAGCGGCCGGGCGTGAGGAAGGCGAGGAAATCCTCCGAGCGGGCCAGGGAGTCCCAGAGCCGTGGCCGGCCGGGCCCCCTCACATAGTCCCGCGACAGCCGGGCGAGGCGGCGGCCGCGACCGCCGATCGGCATGGAGAACAGGGCGCGGCAGGCGCCGTCCAGCGCCGTCTCCTGGAAGGCCAGGGCCAGGTTGTGGCGGGGCGTGCGGCCGAGGTCGCTGAGCAGCGCCTCGGCGGCGGCCTTGAAGTGGGGGATGAACAGGTTGACGGCGTTGGGCGTGAAGGCCGGCGCCAGCACGCGCCTCTGCTTCTTCCACTCGGCGCCTTCGGCGAGGATCAGGCCGAGACCGGCGGCGGGCCGCACCAGGCGACGGGTGGCGATCGACTTGTTGTAGAGGCCCTTGGCGTCGCCCGCGGCCACGTGGCGCACGCCGTCCGGGTCGTTGACCAGCAGGGTGGCCCGGCCGAAGCGCCGGTCGGCGAACACGCTGGTCTCGTAGGCGCCTTCGCCCCAGATGCCGATGGTGCTCTTGTTGAGCTGCCGAACGAACTTCCACAGGGGCAGGGGACCCTTGGGCGGGATCGGCGCGGGCGGCACCAGGGGCTCGTGCGATGGCGGTCCTTGGGCAGGCGGAGAGGTTTCGGCCTTCAGGTCCATGACTGGAATGTCGGAGCCCCTGCGCCATATGGCAAGCCACGCCTGCGTGCGCTAATCAGCACCCTTTCGCTTCCGGATTCCCATGCACCTTCCCCAGGCCCGTCTCGACCAGCTGCTCGACCGCTTCCACCAGGTGGAGGCGCGCATGGGCGCGGCCACGGACGGGACCGAGATCGTCAAGCTCAGCAAGGAGCACGCCGAGCTGAAGCCGGTGGCCGACGCCATCTCCGGCCTGGCCAGGGCCCGGTCCGAGCGGCCGGAGCTCGAGGAGATGCTCGCCTCCGGCGATCCCGAACTGAAGGCCATGGCCCAGGACGAGCTGCTGGCGCTCGACGAACGCCTGCCCGTGCTGGAGCGCGAGGTGGCCTTGATGCTGGCGCCCAAGGACAAGGACGAGAACGCTTCGGCCATCCTCGAAGTGCGGGCCGGCACGGGGGGCGACGAGGCGGCCCTGTTCGCCGGCGATCTGTTCCGCATGTACCAGCGCTACGCCGCCACGCGCGGCTGGCGGGTCGAGGTCGAGAGCGCTTCGGAGGGCGAGGCCGGCGGCTTCAAGGAAATCATCGCCTCGGTGACCGGCGACGGGGTGTTCGGTCGGTTGAAGTTCGAGAGCGGGGTGCACCGGGTGCAGCGGGTGCCCGCCACCGAGGCGCAGGGGCGCATCCACACCTCGGCCGCCACCGTGGCCGTGCTGCCCGAGGTCGAGGACGTCGAGATCGATATCCGGGACGCTGACCTGCGCATCGACACCTACCGCTCCTCGGGCGCGGGCGGCCAGCACGTGAACAAGACCGACTCGGCCGTGCGCATCACCCACCTGCCCACCGGCATCGTGGTGACCTCTTCGGAAAAGTCGCAGCACCAGAACCGAGCCAAGGCCATGAAGGTGCTGAAGGCGCGTCTGTATGACATGCAGCGCACGGCGCTCGACACCGCCCGCTCGGAAGCGCGCAAGGACCAAGTCGGCTCGGGCGACCGCTCCGAGCGCATCCGCACCTACAACTTCCGCGATGCGCGGGTGACCGACCACCGCATCAACCTGACCCTCTACACCCTGCCCAAGGTGATGGAGGGCGACCTCGACGAGCTGCTCGACGCCCTCATCGCCGAAGACCAGGCGGCGCGCCTGGCGGCGCTCGAGGAGGACTTCGCCTAAGCCGGGGCCTAGCTCGGCTTCGACGCCCATTCCCCCCGGGCCGGCGAGGTGGGATCGTTGAGCTCCTGGGTGAGCGCCTCGACCAGCGCCTCGTGCAGGTCGGACCGGGCGCCGAAGCCCTCGGCGCTCAGGGCGTTGGCGATGTGCTGGGTGAGGTCAGCCAGGATGATCCCCCAGGCCTTGATCTCGGTCTCCGGCCCGTCCTCGGCGGCGTAGAGGCCGATCTTCATCGAACAATGCAGGCCCTGTTCGGCGATCCAGACGCGGGCGATCTCCACCGCGTTTTCGTCGCGCAGGGCGGCTGGGGGGATCGAGCAGGCGTGCATGGGCTTACTCCGCGCGCTTGGCCGGTGCGTGAAGGTGAAAGCTTAGCCCTAGATCGATGAGGAATGGCGCCCAAAACTCGCCCTGGGCGCGATATCCTTCGCGTCACCCCCCGCTGGGGATCACCCCGTCGCCCCGCTTCGACAGCACGACCGCCAGCCAGCGGATGCGTGGGGTCTCCGCGGCGATGGCGATCACCACCACGGTCAGGACGGTGGAGAACAGGGCCCCGATGATACCGAAGATCAGGTACCAGAAGCTCAGGGACACCAGCACCACCACCGGGTCCACGTCCAGCCGGTCGCCCTGCAGGCGGGGCAGCAGCACGCTGTCGATGGCCACCACCATGGCCTGCAGCGAGACGAACAGCAGCACCGGCCGCCAGCCGAAGCCGAACTGCGCCAGGGCCAGGACCACTGGGATGATCACGGCGGCGGCGGGCCCCACGATGGGGATGAACGAGGCCAGGAACACCAGGAACGACAGGAAGATCGAGTCGTGCAGGCCAAACACCCGCAGGATCACCCAGAACAGCGAGCCCAGCAGCAACCCCTTGAACGCCTGCAGCAGGACGTAGCGTTCGGCCCCCCGGCGCACGCGGCGGAACACCCGCTGGGCGTGCTCGCGGCTCCTGGAGGTGGGGAACAGCAGCTGCACCTTGTGGTCGAAGGTGCGCCGCGAGGCCAGCAGGAAGCCCAGGTAGATCAGCACCAGGACCAGGTCGGTGACCATCTGGCGCAGGCTGGAGAGCAGGTCGGAGAAATAGGGCCGCAGGTCGAGCTGCTCGAAGCGGGCGAAGCGCGGCAGGTTGAACTGCGAGGTCAGCTGGAAGCCCATCTGCTGGGCGTTGGAGGCGGCCTCGACCATGTCGGCGGCGAAGCGGGGCAGGGAGTGCACCACCAGGGCCCCGGCCCCCACCAGCACCAGGCTGATGATGACGAAGGCCACGGCCAGCCGGGCCCACTCGGGGATGGCCGGCACGGCCCGCCCGACGCTCCGCGCGATGGCGTCGATCAGGATCAGGGAGAAAACCGCCACCATCACCGGTGTGAGCAGGTCCTCCAGCCAGTGCACCACGCCCACGCAGGCCAGCACCGTCAGGATGAAGACGCTGTTGGTCAGGGTGCTCATCATCCGCGCCTCGCGCTCGGCGGGGGTGAGCGTCCCGCTCTTGGGCGTGTGGGGCGGGTCGGCCGCGGGGGCGCGGGGCGGCTTGGACAGGTCTGCCATGGGCTCCGGACGGGTTAGCCGCGCCATCGTCCGTGCAAAGGCGCCCGGGCGCAAGGCGGTTGCTGAGCAAGCTCCCCCAGCGGCGTCAGGTCCCTGGCCTTGTGATCTGGCGCGGCGGCCCGGCGCACGCTAGAGCGGGCGTTGCATGTGTGAAACACGTCCGTGACAACCGTTACCCCTCATCGGATCCTGTTCGGCCGGCTGCGCGCGCTCGGCTGCGTTCTGATCGGGGCCTTGCTCCTGATGTCCACCGCCTTCGCCGGCGGCCGGCCCTCGGTGTTCTTCGACACCGACGGCTACTACCTGATGGGCGAGAACGCCGCCCAGGCGATCAAGCGCCTGCCCGCCGCCTTCATGGGCGACCACAGGGCCATGACCACGCCGGTGTCGGACGACGACCAGATCGACATCACCGTCATGGGCGCCCGGGCGCCGCCCTTCGGCCTGTTCCTGTTCGTGCTGGAGAAGCTCGGCGGCGTCTGGCTGGTGGCCGGCGTCCAGGCGCTGATCTGCGCCTGGATGGTCTATCTCCTGTGGAAGTCGGCCGCGCCGGGGGCGCCGCTCCCGACCTACCTCGCGCTGATGGTCGGGCTGACGGCGGCGTCGACCCTGCCGTTCTTCGCCACCATGATCATGCCCGACGTGTTCGCCGGCGTCGCGGCGGCGGGCTTCCTCGTCCTGACCGCGTTCGGCGCCCGGCTGTCGCGGCTGGAGACGGCGGGCGTGGTGCTGGTCCTGGCCTTCACCTACGCCGTGCACGCCTCGCACATGCTCACGGCCCTGGCGGCGGTGGTTCCGGCCGCGATCCTGTTCTGGTGGTTCAAGGCGCCGCGGGCCGCGGTCGTGCGCGGCTACGGCCTGGTGTTCGCCGCCATGGTCCTGGCGGTGCTGGCCGGCAAGGCCTACGACGGCGCCTTCACGATGCGCACGGGCCTGACCCTGCACCGCCCGCCGTTTCTGATGGCCCGCGTGCTGGCCGACGGACCCGGTCGGGACTATCTGCGCAAGGTCTGCAAGGGGCCGGACGATCCCTACGTCATCTGCCGGGCGAAGAACGCGCCCCTGACCCGCTCGGACGACATCCTGTGGGAGGAGAGCCCGCTGATCGGGGCCTTCAACGCCCTGAAGTCGCCCGAGCTGCAGCTGCGCATGGAGGCTGAGGAGGGGGCGTTCGTGAAGGGCGCGGTGCTCAACGATCCCTGGGGCCAGCTTACCGCCTCGATGGAGAACTGGGTCGACCAGTTCTTCCGCATCTCCGTGCACGACCCGCTGCGCGATCCGCGCCAGTTCCTGGCCAACGGCTACTGGAAGACCACCCGGCTGGTGGACATGATCGTGGCGCCCGAGCAGTGCAAGCCGATCGGGCCGGGCTGCAAGCCGCCGTTCGACATCGCCCTGACCAAGCACTGGCACGAGCTGGTGATGGTGCTGTCGACCCTGTTCCTCGGCTGGCGGCTGACCCGGCCGGAGGTGCGCGCCGACCTGGCCGACCGCGAGGCGCCCTGGTCGCGCCGCGCCACGCCGCTGGCGGTGGCGGTGGCGATCCTGGCCGGGATGCTGGTGCTGAACGCCGGGGTCTGCGGGATCATCTCCGGCGCCTTCTCGCGCTACCAGGCGCGCATCGTCTGGCTGTGGCCGGCGGCGGCCGGACTCACGGCGATCCGGCTGGGCCTGGCCTTGCCGGCCGGCCTGCGTCAGCGCCTCGGCCGCCCGGCGGCGCGGGCCGCCTCCTGAACTCCCGGAGGACGCCCGATGGCCTGTGGTCGGGCGCCGCCCGGCCGAGGGTGTCGGCCATCTCCGCGCCACGCAGGCCCATGGGCAGGGGCGCGCCGGTGGTGGTGTCCTGCGCCGTCTGGTGCTCGACCTCGGCGTTCAGCTCGGCGCCCAGCAGGATCACGGTCGCCGTCAGCCACAGCCAGGTCATGAAGCCCACCACCGCCCCGATGGAGCCGTAGGTCACGTCGTAGTGGGCGAACGAGCCGACGTACCAGGAGAACAGCAGCGACACGGCCAGCCAGCCCAGCGCCGCCACCGCCCCGCCCACGGTCACCCACCGCCAGCGGGGCTGCTCCCGGCTCGGGCCGAAGCGGTAGACGATCGACAGGCCGACCATCACCACCGCCAGCAGCACCGGCCAGCGCAGGGCCGCCAGCAGGCGCGACTTGGGATCGAGGTGCAGCATGTCGATGGCCACCGGGGCGGCGACCATGGCCGACATGGCCAGGACCAGGAACACCAGCAGCAGGACGGTGAAGGCCAGGCTGATCAGGTTGAGCTTGAGGAAGCTGCGCTTCTCGCGCTCCTCGTAGGCCACGTTCAGCCCGCTGAAGAGCCCCTTGACCCCGGCGTTGGCGCTCCACAGCGACAGCAGGAACGAGAAGGCGAAGGTCAGGCTGAGGCTGGCCGACTTGCCGGCGGCGATGCGGGTCATCTCCGTGCCGATGAAGGTCAGGGTGTCGGCGGGGACGACCCCGGCCAGGCTGGCCAGCTGCTTCTGCGCCTCGCCCACGTCGGCGAACAGGCCGTAGAGCGAGACGAAGGCGGCCATGCCCGGGAACAGGGCCAGCACGCCGAAGAAGGCCACGCCGGCGGCGACGCCGAGGATCTGGTCCTCGTTGAACTCCTTCCACGCCCGCCAGAGGATGTCGCGCCAGCCGCGCGGCGGGATCTCCTCGGGCGCATTGGCCTGGCGGCCGCGGCCGGGCTCGAAGCGCGCGCCGCAGGCGGCGTCGAGGTCGTCGCCGCCGAGGTCTTCGCGCCTCGGCCAGATCGCCAGCATCACCCCCAGCGCCAGCCAGGGCGTCAGACGCCAGGCGATCCTGGTCGGATGGCGGCGATGGACGGCGGGCGGCGGCTTGCGAAACACGGCGGACCCTGGACAGAGCGCATGCTCAACACTCCAGCCGGACGCCCGTTCCTGAGCGCGGGCGGCTTGCGCCGGCCGGGCGCCTGAGGCACAGACCGGGCATGACCGGCCGCATCGCCGCCCTCTACCGCCATCCGATCAAGGGCTTCACCCCCGAGGCCCTCGACACCGTGCGGCTGATCGCCGGCGCGCACTTCCCCGGCGACCGCCTCTATGCAGTCGAGGACGGACCGAGCGGCTTCGATCCGGCTGCGCCCGCGCACATCCCCAAGATGCGCTTCACCGTCCTCGCCAAGATCCCCGAGTTGGCCCGGGCCCGCACCGTCTACGACGCGGAGACCGGCGAGCTGTCGGTGACCGCCGAGGGCTTTCCGCCGTTCTTCGGCCGGCTGACCACCGCCGCCGGCCGGGCCGCCTTCGAGCTCTGGCTCGCCGAGTTCCTGGAGGAGCAGGCGCCGGAGGACAGCCACGGACCCCTCAAGGTGCTGGCGGCGCCGCCCGGCCACCGCTTCATGGACAGCCGCAAGGGCTTCGTCTCGATCCTCAACCTCGACACCGTGCGCGAGGTGGAGCGCCGTCTCGGCCAGCCGGTCGATCCCGCCCGCTTCCGCGCCAATGTGCAGGTGGAGGGCTGGGGTCCCTGGAGCGAGCACGGGCTGGAGCCCGGCCGCCGGTTTCGCCTGGGCGGCGCGGCGCTGTCGCTGCTGGCCGACATCGACCGGTGCATGGCCACCCATGTCGACCCGTGGTCGGGGGTGCGCGACATCGACATGCTGGGGACCCTGCGCGCCGAGTTCGGCCACATCTGCTGCGGCGTCTATGCCGAGGTGGTCGAGGGCGGCGAGATCTCGGTCGGCGACGAGGCGAGCGCGCCATGACTTCAACCTCCGACGGCGTCACCCTGGTGCAGGCCTGGACCCAGGCGCGCAAGCGGCTGGAAGGGGCGGGGATCGACGCCCCGGTGATCGACGCGCGCCTGCTGCTGGAGGCGGCCACCGGCGCGACCCGCACCGACATCCTGACCGATCCCTACCGTGCCCTGACCCCGGCCCAGACCGAGACCCTGGAGGCCTATCTGGCGCGCCGCATCGCCCGTGAGCCGGTCAGCCACATCCTCGGCAAGAAGGGCTTCTGGACCGTGGAGCTGAAGGTCACGCGCGACGTGCTGACGCCTCGGCCCGACACCGAGACCCTGGTGGACGGGGTGCTGAAGTCGCTGCCGGCCGAGGAGTCCATGCGCATCCTCGACCTCGGCGCGGGCTCCGGCGCGATCCTCTTGGCCCTGCTGGCCGAGCGGCCGCTGTGGAGCGGGGTAGGGGTCGACGTCTCCGAGCCGGCGCTGGAGGTGGCGCGCGAGAACGCGGCGCTGCTGAAGCTCGACGACCGGGCGACCTTCGTCCACGGCCTCTGGGCCGAGGGCCAGCCGGACCGGGCGTTCGACGCGGTGGTGTCGAACCCGCCCTACATCCCCACCGCCGACATCGACACCCTGGACCCGGAGGTCAGCGTGCACGAACCGCGCCTGGCGCTGGACGGCGGGGTCGACGGGCTGGACGCCTATCGCGTCCTGGCGCCGCAGGTGATGCGGGTGCTGAAACCCGGCGGGGTGTTCGCCCTGGAGATCGGCCACGACCAGGGCCAGGCGGTGGAGGCCCTTATGGTGGGGGCCGCGGCGGGCTTCTGCCGCGTGGTCAGCGACCTCGGCCAGCGCGATCGGGTGGTGATCGGCCGCGCGCCGCCTTGAGCGCCAGTTGAGCGAAGCGGCCAATAAAAGCAGGGGGCGCGGCAACAAAGCCCTTGGATTCGGCCGAGTCGTTCGCTACATCGGAATCGTCTTCACCCAAATCGTCGGTCTGAGCGTTTCCACTTGGGGAGCGCGGCGGCCACCGGCAAATGCGCACGACGTCATGGCGTCGCGCGGCTGAGTGGGAACGGGGCTTTGATGGGGCCGGTATCCGCAAGGTGGCGGGCCAGGCGAACCCCGGTAGGCAACTTCGACCGCAGCGCTTGGGACTGTCCGAAGCGGCGGCGAAACGGTCAAGCGATTGATGAGAGATTTCAAGGGTATGAAGCGGCAACGTGGCCGCAACCGGGGCGGCGGCGGCGGCGGTCAGGGCGGCGGCGGCAAGCCGCAGCACAACGTCAACCGCGCCTTCGAATCCAACGGCCCGGACAACGTCAAGATCCGCGGCAACGCGCAGCACGTGTTCGAGAAGTACCAGCAGCTGGCGCGCGACGCGATGGCGGCCGGCGACCGCGTGCTGGGCGAGAACTACCTGCAGCACGCCGAGCATTACTTCCGCGTGCTGCGCGCCGTGCAGCCCAACCGTCCGGCCAGCGAGATTCTCGGCCGCGACGCCCTGGCTTCCGGCTTCGACATCGACTTCGAGGACGAGAGCGGGGCCCAGGCGGCGGTCGAGGAGACCGGCGGCGAGGGCGGCGAGGGCGAGTCCCAGGGCGAGGGCGGCGGCGAAGCCCGCGCCGAGCGCCAGGAGCGCGAGTGGCAGGGCCGCCGCGACGACCGCGACCGTGACCGGCCGTACCGCGACGACCGTCCACGCGACGAACGGCCCCGGGAAGATCGCCAGCGTGACGACCGTCCGCGGGATGATCGCCCCAGGGACGAGCGTCCTCGCGACGAGCGTCCTCGTGACGAGCGTCCCCGCGACGACAGGCCCCGTGACGATCGTCCTCGCGACGACCGCCCGCGCGAAGGGCGCCGGGACCGCTTCCGTGACCGCGACCGGGACCGCGACTTCAACCGCGACCGTCCGCGCGATCCCATGGCGGTGGTCGAGCCCGAGGCCGCGCCCCTGGTGGCGGCCGAGGCGGTGGACGACGCTCCGCGCCTGCGCTCGCAGGACGGCTCGGTGAGCCACGCCCCGGCCTTCCTGCAGGCCCGTCCGGCGGCCCCGGAAGCCCCTGCGGCCGAGGAGGGCGAACCCGCCCGCCGTCCGCGCCGCCGCAAGGCCCCGCGCAGCTTCGAAGGCGGCGAGGGCGAAACCCCGGCCGCGCCGGAGACCGAAGAGGTCTAGGCGCCTCGATCTCCTCTCTCCCTCCGAGGGGAGAGAGGCCGGGAGTGAGGGGGGGCCCTCGAAACAGAAGGCGCTAGAGGCGGCGAGCCTCCAGCGCCTTTCTTTTTGGGCCCCTGCGCGCGCCCCCTCAACCCCGCCGTTCTCCCCTCGAGGGAGAAAGGAGAAATGCGGCTCCTCCGCCCTTGTGTGCCTTTGGCGCCACACCTAAATCAGCCGGGTATCGCCGCCCGGGATGCCTGATAGGGTCTGGGCGGCGTCCGCCGATGAGGGGACCAAAGCTTTGAACATCGACACCTATTCCGACCGGGCCAAGCAGGCCATCCAGTCGGCGCAGAGCCTGGCGCTGGCGCGCGGCCATCAGCAGCTTGCGCCCGAGCACCTGCTCAAGGTGCTGCTGGAGGAGAAGGACGGCCTCGCCCGCCAGCTGATCCAGTCGGCCGGCGGCAAGCCCGACGTGGCCATGGCCGAGACCGACGCCCTGCTCGGCAAGCTGCCCAAGGTCGAGGGCGGCTCGGGTCAGCTCTACATGAAGGCCGACTCGGCGCGGGTGTTCGCCGCCGCCGAGGAAGCCGCCAAGAAGGCCGGCGACGCCTTTGTCACCACCGAGCGCCTGCTGGCGGCCATCGCCCGGGACGGCGGCGACGCCGCCGCCGCGCTCAAGAAAGCCGGCGTCAACGACAAGAGCCTCGAAGCCGCCGCCGCCTCCCTGCGCAAGGGGCGCACCGCCGACACCGCCTCGGCCGAGGAGGGCTACGACGCCCTCAAGCGCTACGCCCGCGACCTGACCCAGGCCGCCCGCGACGACAAGCTCGACCCGGTGATCGGCCGCGACGAGGAGATCCGCCGCACCATCCAGGTGCTGTCTCGCCGCACCAAGAACAATCCGGTGCTGATCGGCGAGCCCGGCGTCGGCAAGACCGCCATCGTCGAGGGCTTGGCCCTGCGCATCATCAACGGCGACGTGCCCGAGAGCCTCAAGGACAAGCGCCTGCTGGCGCTCGACATGGGCGCCCTGATCGCCGGCGCAAAGTACCGCGGCGAGTTCGAGGAGCGGCTGAAGGCGGTGCTCAACGAGACCACCGCCGCCGAGGGCCAGGTGATCCTGTTCATCGACGAAATGCACACCCTGGTGGGCGCCGGCAAGACCGACGGGGCCATGGACGCCTCCAACCTGCTCAAGCCGGCCCTGGCGCGCGGCGAGCTGCACTGCGTGGGCGCCACCACCCTCGACGAATACCGAAAGCACGTGGAGAAGGACGCGGCCCTGGCCCGTAGATTCCAGCCGGTGTTCGTGGAGGAGCCGACGGTGCAGGACACCATCTCGATCCTGCGCGGCCTGAAGGAAAAGTATGAGGTGCACCACGGCGTGCGCATCTCCGACAGCGCCATCGTCGCCGCCGCCACCCTTTCCAACCGCTACATCACCGACCGCTTCTTGCCGGACAAGGCCATCGACCTGGTCGACGAGGCCGCCAGCCGCGTGCGCATGGCGGTGGATTCCAAGCCCGAGGAGCTCGACGAGATCGACCGCCGCCTGGTGCAGCTGAAGATCGAGCGCGAGGCCCTCAAAAAGGAGACCGACGTCGCCTCCAAGGCGCGCCTGGACGACCTGGAGTCGCAGATCGCCGACCTGCAGGAGAAGTCCGACGCCATGACCCTGCGCTGGAAGGCGGAGAAGTCGAAGGTGGGCGAGGCGGCCCAGGCCCGCGAGGCGCTCGACCGCCTGCGCGCCGAACTGGCCCAGGCCCAGCGCCAGGGCGACCTGCAGAAGGCCTCCGAGATCATGTACGGCCAGATCCCGGCGCTGGAGAAGCAGCTCAGCGAGGCCGACCAGGCCGCCGACCAGGAGAAGCTGACGCCCGAGGTGGTCGACGCCGAGCAGATCGCCGCCGTGGTCAGCCGCTGGACCGGGGTGCCGGTGGAGAAGATGCTGGAGGGCGAGCGCGAGAAGCTGCTGCACATGGAGGAGCAACTGGTGCGCCGCGTGGTCGGCCAGGACGAAGCCCTGACGGCCGTCTCAGACGCCGTGCGCCGCGCCCGCGCCGGGCTGAACGACCCCAACCGGCCGATCGGCAGCTTCCTGTTCCTCGGCCCCACCGGCGTCGGCAAGACCGAGCTGACCAAGGCGCTCGCCGAGTTCATGTTCTCCGACGAGAGCGCGGTCACTCGCATCGACATGTCGGAGTACATGGAGAAGCACGCCGTCAGCCGCCTGATCGGCGCCCCGCCGGGCTACGTCGGCTACGACGAGGGCGGCAGCCTGACCGAGGCGGTGCGCCGGCGGCCCTACCAGGTGGTGCTGTTCGACGAGGTGGAGAAGGCCCACCCGGACGTGTTCAACATCCTGCTGCAGGTGCTCGACGACGGCCGCCTCACCGACGGACAGGGCCGCACCGTGGACTTCAAGAACACCCTGATCATCATGACCTCCAACCTCGGCTCCGAATACCTGGCGGCCCAGGACGAGGGCGAGGACGTCGAGGCCGTGCGGCCGATGGTGATGGATGCGGTGCGCCGCCACTTCCGCCCCGAGTTCCTCAACCGGATCGACGAGATCATCCTGTTCCGGCGTCTCGGCCGTGAGCAGATGGACTCCATCGTCCGCATCCAGCTCGAACGGGTGGAGCAGCGCCTGGCCGAGCGCCGCATCAACCTGCAGCTCGACCCCTCGGCGCTGCACTGGCTCGGCGAACGCGGCTACGACCCGGTCTACGGCGCCCGCCCGCTCAAGCGCGTGATCCAGAAGGAGCTGGTCGATCCGGTGGCCAAGAAGCTGCTCGGCGGCGAGATCCGCGACGGGGAGGTGGTGTCCGTCACCGCCGGCGAGGGCGGGCTGGAGTTCGGCAGCGCCAAGGTGCACTGACCGGGCAGAGCGGCGGCTTTGCCGATCGTAGGTCGCGGGCCGGGGCGCAAGCTCCGGCCCTGTCTATTTGAGCGTGCTCGTCATGGCTGGGTGCTGAAGCCAGCGCCACCACACTGCAGTATCCGGCCCACCCGAATCCCACTCAACTCGTGGGGCCATGTGCCCACTGCGGAAATAAACGCGACCCTTGGGCCGTCGGCCGCGTCGGCTGTGCTGCTTGCCACAACACCTATCGCGAACGCGGGTCCGCCTGAAAGGCCGCTCCTGGCGCAGTCACGCCGGTGAGGCGAAGGGGCTGGGCATGGGCTGAGGCTGGCGTTCTCCTCGCCCACGCGCTAGCAGACCGCCCCATGATCCGCCTCGACAATATCTCCAAGCAGAACGGCCACCAGATCCTGTTCATCGACGCCTCGATGGGCGTCCAGAAGGGCGAAAAGGTTGGGCTCGTGGGCCCGAACGGCGCCGGCAAGACGACGCTGTTCCGCATGATCACCGGCCAGGAGCAACCCGACGACGGGTTGGTCGCGATCGATCCCGGAATGACGATCGGCTACTTCAGCCAGGATGTCGGCGAAATGTCGGGCCAGAGCGCGGTGGCCGCGGTGATGGATGGCGTCGGTCCCGTCAGCGCGCTGGCCGCCGAAATGTCCAGGCTCGAGGCGGCCATGGTCGATCCGGACCAGGCCGAGGCGCTGGACGCCATCATCGAACGCTATGGCGAGGTGCAGGGGCGCTTCGAGGAACTGGACGGCTATGCGCTGGAGGCGCGGGCGCGCGAGGTGCTGGCCGGCCTGAGCTTCAGCGAGGACCGCATGGACGGCGACGTCGGCCTACTGTCCGGGGGCTGGAAGATGCGCGTGGCGCTGGCCCGCATCCTCCTGAAGCGGCCCGACGGCCTGCTGCTGGACGAACCCAGCAACCACCTCGACCTGGAAAGCCTGATCTGGCTCGAAGCCTTCCTCAAGGCCTATGACGGCGCCCTGTTGATGACCTCGCACGACCGCGCCTTCATGAACCGGATCATAAGCAAGGTGGTGGAGATCGACGCCGGCTCGCTCATCACCTACTCGGGCGATCTCGACTTCTACGAACAGCAGCGCGCGCTCGGCGAACAGCAACGCCAGGCGCAATACGAGCGCCAACAGGCCATGCTGGCCAAGGAAATCAAGTTCATCGAGCGGTTCAAGGCGCGCGCCTCGCACGCCGCCCAGGTCCAGAGCCGGGTGAAGAAGCTCGACAAGATCGAGCGCGTCGAGGCGCCGCGCCGTCGCCAGTCGGTCCAGTTCGATTTCAAGAGCCCGCCGCGGTCGGGCGACGACGTGATCAGCCTGCGCAATATCCACAAGAGCTACGGCGCCCAGCCGATCTATGAAGGCCTCGATTTCCTGGTCCGTCGCAAGGAGCGCTGGTGTGTTCTCGGGGCCAATGGCGCCGGCAAATCGACGCTGTTGAAACTGGTGGCCGGCGCCACCGCGCCCGACCAGGGCGCGGTCAGCATCGGGGCCAGCGTCAAGATGGGCTATTTCGCCCAGCACTCCATGGACCTGCTGGACGGGGAAGAGACGATCTTCGAGTCTCTGGACAGCGCGTTCCCGCAGGCGGGCCAGGGTGCGCTGCGCACCCTGGCGGGGTGTTTCGGCTTCTCCGGCGACGATGTCGAAAAGCCCTGCCGCGTCTTGTCCGGCGGCGAGAAGGCGCGCCTGGTCATGGCCAAGATGTTGTTCGATCCGCCGAACCTGCTGGTGCTCGATGAGCCGACCAACCATCTCGACATGGCGACCAAGGAGACGCTGGTGGGGGCCCTGGCGGACTTCGAGGGCGCCATGCTCTTCGTCTCGCACGACCGCCATTTCCTGGCGGCTCTGTCGAACCGCGTGCTGGAACTGACGCCCGAGGGAGTCCATCAGTACGGCGGCGGCTATACGGAGTATGTCACCCGCACGGGCCAGGAAGCGCCGGGGCTGCACCCGGGAGGGTAGCGTCTCGGCGACTCAAACCCCCTGAACCCGGTTCTTCCGGGCATGGGCTCGCCCAAGCGGAAGGTCGGGTTCCTGAAGCGGTCCTAAGGACTGGTGGCCGACCGGACCGAGCCGCCTTTGCATCTGCTTGTTGACGACGGGCGCAAACAAGCGCGTGGAGGTCCATGGCCAAGGAAACCGTCCACATCGTTCAGTCTTACATCCGCGGGCGCGGCAAGAGCCTAAGGCCCGAACAACAGGTGGGATGCAAGACCGCCGAAGAAGCCCGGCGCAAAGCCGAGCGATTGGGTCCGCTCCGTGCGGGCGTCGTGGCATTCTCGGCGACCGCGGACACCGAGCTCGGCGATTACGATGAAAGCCCGGTGATCCTGTTTCGGTCTGGTGAACTGCCGCATCCCTTCAACGAAGCCTGAGTGAGCGCCGGTGCAGCCGGATCATAGTCCGGTATTGGTGGCGCATTTCAGCCGTTGGCCTCGCGACCAGCCGCGATCACATGCGCCTGGATCTTGCTCGCGATCTTCTCCGCCCTAAACCGCTCTCGTAGCGCCTCCGCGACGGCCCCGGTTGTACCGCCCAATCCCGCCGCCGCGCGCTGCTCGATCTCGTGGCGCAGGGGCGTGCCCTGGCAGAAGCCTGCCGCCAGTTCGTCGGCCGTGAACCGTCCCGCCTCCAGCGTCACCGTGTCGACGGCGGCGTCAGCGAAGCCGCCCGCGGCCAGCGCCTCGCGCAGCTTCGCGATGTCGTGATGGCCGTGGGGCGTGCGGGCGAAGAACTGGGGCGGGTCTTGCGGGAAGCAGGCGGCCACCGCCTGGTGTACGGCCTCGGCGACGGGGTTGCTCTCAAGGTCGTCCCACACCGCCAGGACATAGAGCCCGCCCGGCTTCAGCACCCGGCGGGCCTCGCGGTGGCCGGCGACCGGGTCGGGGTAGAACATCACGCCGAACTGGCAGGCCACGGCGTCGAACGCGCCGTCCTCGAACGGCAGGGCGAGGGCGTCGGCCTGGCGCCAGGTCACGCGCGGCGAGGTCAGCCGCGCCGCCGCCTGGTCCAGCATCGGCGGGTTCAGGTCGGTGGCGACGATGGTCGCGTCGGGCGGGAGAATGCGGTCCAGTTCGCGGGTCAGGGCGCCCGTGCCGGCGCACACCTCCAGCACCGGGCCGCGGACGCCGGCCAGCCGGCGGGCCGTCTCGCGCGCGAACGGCTCGAACATGAAGGGCCCCAGCACGGAGTCGTAGTGACCCACGAGCGATCCCGCGAAGGCGGACTCGCCGGCCAGGGGGCGATCGGTCATCGCTCGCCGACCGCTTTCTTCGCGAACGCCAGCACCGGCCCCGACACGCTGGTGTCGGCCGTGTCGAAGGCGAACACCTCCGACACATGGCTGTGGCGCCGGTTGTAGACCAGCACCGGGCAGTGGCCTTCGCCGTCCCTGGCCTTGGGGCCGTCGACCGCGCACATCCTGTCGTGGGCGGCCTTGTCGAGGGGGGACATGCCGCCGGTGACGCCGGGGTCGAGCTCGGCGCGCATGATCATCACCTTGACGGGGGTCTTCAGGAAGCCGGGCAGGTTGTCCCGCTCGGCCTGCTCGGCGGGGGTGAGCGGCGCCGGGGCAGGCGGGGGCGGTCCGCCGGCCGCCAGCCGGCCGTCGGCGGGCAGGGCGTCGGCGTCGGGGGCGGGCGGGGCGCCGCTGGGGCCGGAGATGGCGCCATGGGCATTGCCCTGGTTGGGGTCGGCCCCGCAGGTCGAGCCCACCTTGGGCTGGTTGGGCGAGGGCGGGTTGCCGGCGCCGACGGCGCCGGCCAGGGCGGTGGGGATCGGCGCGCCGGAGATGTAGATCATGCCCCTGATCTGCACCCCGTGCGGCCAGCGCTCGGGATGGCCGACGTAGACGCCGGTGGGCAGGGTGCCGGCCGAGTGCGAGGCCATCACCATGCGCGCGCCGTCGCCATGGTACTGGGCGATGTTGCCCTTGATCCAGTCGACCGCGGCGGCGACGTCGCGTCCGCCGTCGTCCCATTTGGGACCGGCATGGCGCTGAACCGTGACGACCACGAAGCCGTTCTTCACCCCCCAGCGGCCGATGTTGTCGTAGAAGGCGTTGGCCTCGCGATCCTGCTGCTCGATCTTGTTGCCGGCCCCGCCGGGCACGTAGATGAACACCGGGCGGCTGGCCGGGCCTCCATCACCATAGAAGATGTCGACCAGGTCCTTGGCGTTGGGGCCGAACCGGGCGTCGCGGACGATGCTCACGCCCGGATAGAGCTTGGCCTTGGCCGGGTTGGGCGCCGCCGCGCCCGGCGGCCACCAGGCGTTGTAGTCGTTGGCCGGCATCATCGGCCGGTAGAGCTTGGCCGTGCAGGAGACGTCGACCACCTGGCCCATCGCCTTCAACTGCTGGTAGACCGGCTCGGGAACCTGGGCCCTTGCGAGGGCGGGCGCCAGGGGCGCCAGCAGAGCGGCGACGGCGACGACGGCGCGTGGCCAGTGGCGGGTCATGGTTCCTCCCGGTCGTTTGTTTCCCGGTCGTTGGTTTGTCCGCCCTTGGTTTTTTGGGCGCCGGCGACGGAAGCTTATAGGCCCGCTTCGGCCGGTCAATTTCTCGCTGCGGGCCGCCTGGCCCCGCCATGGAGCGACCGGCGCCGGCATGTGTCGCCATAACCGGTTATGCCGCCCAGGCCCCAGTCGAGCCCTGGCGCTTAACTGTCACATTAAACATGAATTGCCTGCCGCCCCGGCGACCCGGCGCCTCGAAAAACACGGATCCTTTAGGATCTGCAGTAACCAAGCTCGGCCGTCCCGGGGGCTCCGATTTCGCGGGCCTGGATGTCGCAGGCATTCTTTTCGTGCGTCTCGACAGCACGAGCGGAGATCATGGCCACCCTGACCACCCTGGCGTCCTTCAGCGGCGCCGACGGCGCCCACCCGACCTACGGCAACCTGCTGGCCGACGCCGACGGCAACCTCTACGGCACGACGCTCACCGGCGGGACCGCCGGCGACGGCACCAACGGCACGGTGTTCGAGCTGGTCAACACCGGGTCGGGCTACACCCTGCAGACCCTGGCCTCGCTCGACTTCACCAACGGCAGCTCGCCCTGGTCGGGCCTGACGATGGACGCCCAGGGCAATCTCTACGGCACGGCCCAGAGCGGCGGCGCCGGCAATCAGGGGACTGTGTTCGAGCTGGCCAACACCGGCTCGGGCTACCAGCTGCAGACCGTGGTGTCGTTCGCCGGGGCCAACGGCGCTTCGCCGATCGGCGGCCTCCTGGCCGACGCCAGCGGCAACCTGTTCGGCGTGACCACCAGCGGCAGCGGCTCCAACGCCAACGGCACGGTGTTCGAACTGGTCAAGGGCGCCTCCGGCTTCACCCTGCAGACCCTCTACGCCTTCGATCCCGCCACGCCCGGCGACGGCGCCAAGCCGGACGGCACGCTGATCATGGACGCCCAGGGCAATCTGTTCGGCACCACCTCGCTGGGCGGGGCGACGGGCCAGGGCACGGTGTTCGAGCTGGCGCACGGCGCCTCGGGCTACACCCTGAACACCCTGGGGAGCTTCAGCGGCTACCTCTATTCGGGGCTGACCATGGACGCCAACGGCGACCTGTTCGGGACCACCAACCAGGGCGGCGCCGCCGGCATGGGCACCGTGTTCGAACTGGTGCACGGCGCCGCCGGCTACAGCGCGCCCCAGACCCTGGTCACCTTCGACTACTTCACCACCGGCGGCCTGCCGACCGGCGGCCTGACCATCGACGCCAGCGGCAACCTCTACGGTACCACCTCGGCGGGCGGCGTCGGCAACTGGGGCACGGTGTTCGAACTGGCCAACACCGGGACCGGCTACGACTTCGAGATCCTGCACAACTTCAGCGGCGGCCTGGACGGAGCCTCGCCCAAGGGGGCCCTGATCCTCGGCGCCGACGGCAACCTCTACGGGACCACGGCCAGCGGCGGCACGAGCAACATCGGCACGGTGTTCGAGATCACCCTCGCCGACGCCTCCACCGAGCAGGGCAACCTGCACCTGACGGTGAACAGCGGCTCGCCGACGCCGATCGGCGAGAGCGGCGCCGCGCACGTGGGCTTCACCATCGCCGGCCTGCTGGCGGGCGATACCGGTCTGGTCACCTTCACCGACCAGGCCAACCACACCGTCGTGGTGCAGGTGGCGGCCGGCCAGACCCACTACGAGGCGGACTTCTCGGGCCTGACCGACGGGGCCGTCAGCGCCTCGCTGCAGGTGGCGACCAACACCGGCGGCATCAGCTTCACCCCGGTCGCCGGCAACACCGTGAGCCTCGACACCGCCGCTCCGGGCCAGCCGGTGGCGCCGGGGGATGACGCGGTCCAGAACGGCTGGGTCAACGCGGTCCACGACACTGCCGGCCAGACCCTGGGCGGGACGGTCGATCCCGGCGTCCTGGTCACCATCTTCGACAACGGGGTCCAGGTGGGGGCGGTGGTCGCCGACGGCGACGGGGCCTGGAGCCATTCGCTCGGCGTCCTGGCCGACGGCGTGGCCCACAGCTTCACCATCACCGCGACCGATGCGGCCGGCAACGTCAGCGCCTACAGCGACCCCCTGACCTTCACCGTCGACACCACCTCGGCCAAGCCCGCGGTCCCGGCCGACGACGCGGTGCAGGACGGCTGGGTCAATGCGGCCCACGACACCGCCGGCCAGGCCATCGGCGGCGTGGTCGAGGCGGGCGCCTCGGTGGCGGTCTTCGACCACGACGTCCACGTGGCGACGGTCGTCGCCGACGGCGCCGGAGCCTGGAGCTATGCGGTCGGCGTGCTGGCCGACGGCTCCAGCCACAGCTTCACGGTGACGGCCACCGACCTGGCCGGCAACATCAGCGACTTCAGCGATCCGCTGACCTTCACCGTCGACGCCAGCGCGCCGTCGGTCTCCGCGCCGGCCGACGCCTCGGTGATCCATGGCTACGTGAACGCCCTCAACGACGGCGCCGGCCAGACCATCGGCGGCGCGACGGAGGCCGGGGCCTCAGTGGCCATCTACGACAACGGGAGCCAGGTCGGGGCGGTCACGGCCGACGCGCAGGGCGCCTGGAGCTACCAGGTCGGCGTCCTGGCCGACGGCTCGAGCCACAGCTACCGGGTCACGGCCGCCGACGCGGCCGGCAATGTCAGCGGCGAGAGCGATCCTCTGACCTTCACCGTCGACACCGTCGCGCCCGCCGCGCTCGTGCAAGGCGTGGCGCCGGACGCCGGCGGCGGCTTCACCGTCAGCGGGGCCGCCGAGGCGGGCAGCACCGTCACCCTGTTCGACGGCGCCCAGCAACTGGCCGTGTTCACCACGGGGCAGGATGGGGCCTGGAGCTACGACCTGGGCGTCCTCGTCCAGGGCTCGAGCCACAGCTACGCCGTGACGGCCACCGATGCAGCCGGCAACAGCAGCCTTCGGAGCGCCGCGCAAACCTTCGTGGTCGACAACGTCGACACCATCGCCCCGGCCGCGCCGACGGGGCTGGCGGACGCCGCGATCTCCCAGGGCTATGTCAACGCGGCCCGCGACACTGCCGGCCAGACCCTGACCGGCGCCGCCGAGAAGGGGGCTCTGGTCACCGTCTCCGACCATGGGGTCGCGCTCGGCACGACCATGGCCGACGCCACGGGAGCCTGGAGCTACAGTCTCGGCGTCCTTGCCGACGGCGTCCGGAGCCTGACCGCCACGGCGACCGACGCGGTCGGCAACACGAGCGGTTCCAGCGCCGCCCTGGTGTTCACGGTGGACGCCACCGCCCCGGTTCCGGTGGTGGCCAACGTCACCAACGCGGCCAAGGGCCAGAGCACCGTCAGCGGGACTTCCGAGGCCGGCAGCAGGGTGACTCTGTTCGACGGCGGCCAGCAGGTCGGCGTGACCACGGCGGCGGCCGACGGGACGTGGAGCGTCACCCTGAAGCTGAACGGCGGGCAGGTGCACCAGTTCACCGAGACGGCGGTCGACCTGGCCGGCAACACCGGGACGTCGGCGGGCACGGCCTACTGGGCCAACCCGGCCAACAAGGTCCTGGCGGGCGGCGAGGCCGACGACGTGCTGGTCGGCGTGAAGGGCGACACCCTGATCGGCGGGGGCGGCCACAACCATTTCGTGTTCGACACCGGCATGGGCCAGCAGACGGTGACGGACTTCGTCTCCGGATCGGACCAACTGTGGTTCGGCCACGGCCTGTTCGCGGACGCCGCCGCCGTCCTGGCCCACGCCCAGCGGTCCGGCGCCGACACGGTGCTTACCGCCAGCGGCGGCGACCAGATCGTGCTGCACGGCGTCACGGCGCTGCACGCCGGGGACTTCATGTTCTTCTGAGGCGGGTAGGGGGCCGGTGGTCCTTTCGCAATGCACCCACACGAAGACTTGATGAACGAGAACGACGTTCTGCGAGTTGAATCGAGTGTGGCTTGAGCGGAAAGGACGACGTCCATGACACCGCGTCTGTTGGTCGTATGCCTTGGCGGCCTGGCCGGCGCTGGAGCGGTGGTCTGCTGCGATATGGACGATGGCGCCGAGGCGCTCGACGCCCCGTCGGACGGCGAGGCGGCTCCGGACGAGATCGAGCAAGGCCAGGCCGCGGACAGCGCGGCCGACCCGGCGGCAGTTCATTAGAACGACCTAAGCCTTTAGAACAAGAACACTTTCTGTCCGTTTCGGGGCCGGGGGGCAACGGAAAGGCCCTCGCCATGACCGCTCGTTATGCCTGGATCGCCCTGGCCGCCGCCGGCGCCTTCGGCCTCGCCGCCTGTGAGACCGACAGCTACAGCCCGGCCAGCACGGACACCGCCGCCACCTCGCCCAAGACCGCCGGCTCCAGCACCGGCGCGCCGGCGGGCTCGGACTCCAACACCAAGGGCGCCGCCTCGGCCGGCTCCGGCCCCGCCACGGCAGGAGCGCCGAACGCAGCGCCCCAGGGCTCCAATGCCAGCGGCCAGCCCGTCAATCCGCGCTCGCCTGAGCCCGCGACCCCGGCGGCCCCGCCTGCCAACCCGTAGTCGCTATTCGCCGTCCCAATAGCCCGGCTGGCCGTCGTTGCGGGCGATGCCGCGCTTGAGCTGCGGCTTGCCGTCGGGGCCGGTGGTCAGGACGCCATAGGCGGTCTTGTTGCTGTCCGGATAGTCGATCACGTCGACCGGCTCGAAGGTCGAGACGCTCAGCACCTTGAACGGCCCGGAGCCGGTGTTCTTGAACTGGTGCGCGGTCTCCGGCCCGCCGGGCGGACAGGCGCAGACGTCGCCGCTGCGCACCGGGAAACGCTGGTCGCCCACCCGCAACTCGCCCTCGCCCTCGAGCACCAGGAACATCTCCTCGTTGATGCGGTGGGCATGGGCCGGATAGGCGCTCTTGCCGGGATCGATCTGGGTGACATTGTAGCCGAGCTTCTTCGCCCCGATCTTGCGGCCGATGTCGGCCACGTCGGCGCCGTAGCGCTCGTGCGGCGGCGGCTGCTGATGCGTGAAGCGCTGGTCCCAACGCATGAATTCCAGTTCGTCCAGGTTGATGATCGGGCGGGTGCCAGTCTCCATGGGCCAGTCTCCTTGGGGCGTTCGCGTTCGGACGGGCCAGTTTGGCCGGATCGCCGGTCGTTTGTCTCGCCCCTGGACGCCCGGCCGGCTTGACCTAAGGTAACACCCCAGACGCCGGCAGGGCGCAGGAGGGGGCGAAGCCGTGGCTTTCAAGCTGAACCGGGTGTGGGCGCTCGGCGCCCTGGCGGCCATGGCCCTGGCCGGGGCGGCGATCTCTCAACCGACGTCGGGCCACTGGGCCGGCGTGTGGGGCGCCTCGCCCCTGCCGGCGACCCTGCAGGCGGCGCCGTTCTCGCCGATCACCCCGAGCTTCGACAACCAGACCCTGCGCCAGGTGGTGCGGCTCAACGGCGGCGGTTCCGAGATCCGCCTGCGCCTCAGCAACGAATACGGCCTCAAGCCCCTGGAGATCGGCGAGGTGCATGTCGCGCTCTCGGCCGGGCCGGACGGCGCCATCGTTCCGGGCAGCGACCACGTGGTGACCTTCTCGGGCGCGAAGTCCACGGTGATCCCGGCCTTCTCCCCAATGCTCAGCGATCCGATCGCCATGGCGGTGAAGCCGCTGACGAGCCTGGCGGTGAGTATCTATGTGGCCGCCGACACCGGGCCCTGCACCTGCCACCAGGTGGGGGCGCAGACCGGGTACCTGTCCGGGCCCGGCAACTTCACCGGCGCAGAGAGCTTGCCGGGCGCCACGACATTCCTCAGCCGCGCCTTCCTGACGGAGGTGGAGGCGCGCGGGTCGGCCAGGACCGTGGTGGCCTTCGGCGACTCCCTGACCGACGGGGCCGTCTCGACGCCGGACGGCAACCACCGCTGGCCCGACCGCTTGGCCGAGCGGCTGAACGTCCAGGCGCCCGGGCGGTGGGGCGTGGTCAACGAGGGCATCAGCGGCAACCGGCTGCTGGCCGGCGGCGCCGGAGAGGCGGGCCTGGCGCGCTTCGACCGCGACGTGCTGAGCGTGCCGGGCGTCAGTGACGTGATCGTGCTGCTGGGGACCAACGACCTCGGCATCGGCTACGGCCCGCCGCCCCCGGGCGCGGGTCCCGCAGATCCGCCCACCTTCGAGACTCTTCAGGCCGGCTACCGCCAGCTGATAGCCCGGGCGCATTCGCGCGGGGTGAAGATCTATGCCGGCACCATCATGCCCTTCGAGGGGGCGTCCTACTGGTCGCCGGCGGGCGAAGCCGTGCGCCAGCGCCTGAACGCTTGGATGCGCACCTCCCGGGAGTGGGACGGTTTCGTCGACTTCGACGCGGTGTGGCGCGATCCGGCCAGGCCGTCCCAGATCAGGGATGGCATGGGCGCGGCCGACCACCTGCACGGCTCCGATGCGGGCTACGCGGCGCTCGGCGACGCCGTTCCGCTCAATCTCTTCGACTAGCGCCGCATGAAGCCGGCCAGGCGCAGGAAGACATAGACCGCCGCGGAGGCGCCGACGGCGATGACGGTGGCGAAGGTGGTGCCGACCGGGTGCTGCTGCCAGGGCAGGCCGCCGGTGTTCATCCCGAAATAGCCGGTGACCAGGGTCGCCGGCAGCATCAGGGCCGACAGGATCGACAGGATATAGAGGTTCTGGTTGGTGCGCTGGGTGGCCTGCAGGTCGATCTCCTCGCGCAGCAGGCGAAGCTGGCTTTGGACGGTGAGGAGCTCACTGTCGAGCCCGGCCAGGCGCCGGCCGGCTCGGTCGATCACCGTCTCGTAGGCGTCAGGCAGGGCGTGGTCCTCGGGCAGGTCGCGCAGCACCGACCGGGCGCCGGTCAGCAGCCGGTGGGTGCGCACCATCAGCGAGCGCAGGGTGACGAAGGCGCGGGCGTCCGGCGTGCGGCCGCTGTCGAGCAGTTCGTCCTCGATGCGCTGCACGGTGGCCTCGGCGTCCCCGACCACCCGGCGCACCGTCTCGGACATGGCCAGCAGCAGCAACTCCAGGGCCGCAGCCGGGGTCTCCGGGGCGGCGCCGTGCTGGATCCGCTCGCGCATCACGTCGGCCGAGCGCAGGGGGTGCCGGCGGGTGGTGATCACCATCCCCGGAGTGAGGGCCATGCGCATCAGGCCCAGGCGCGGCTCGCCGCCGTCGAATTCGCGCTCGATGTCCGGCAGGACCAGCAGCGCCACCTCGCCGTCGAACAGGGCGTGGGCCCGGGCCTGCGCGTCGAGCAGGCCCTCGCGCACCAGGGGCGGCAGGACCGCGCAGCCGCCGATCCAGCGCTGCACCCGCGCATCGGACAGGTTCAGGTGCAGCCAGCGCAGGCCCGGGGCCTCGGCCTCGGGGGGCTCGATGCGGAACAGCGGTTGGGCCGCGCCGTCGCGGAAGTCGTAGCCCCAGATGAGGCCGGACCGCTCGGCCGCCAGGGCAGGCGAAGGGGTGTCCATGCCCTTTCGGATAGGCCCGGTCTATGACGGTTGGACGACAGCGCCGCCGGTCGCGCGGCCACGCGTGAGGGCGCCCAGGCCGCGGCAGGCGCGGGCGAAGCCGAGCGGCAGCAGCGGAGCGAACATCAGGCCCCAGTAGAAGTTCTCCGGCCGGCCGATCACGGCGAAGGCGAGGACATAGGTCGTGAGCGTGCCCGCCAGCCGGCGGCCGAGCGAACTGGTCCAGGTGGCCGCGCCGGCCAGGGCGGCGGGCACGGCGAGGGCGGTGAGCCAAGCCGGCGAGGCGGCCAGTACGGCGTTCCACTGGGCCGCATGCAGCACGAACGGCCAGCCGGACAGCTTCACCCAGCCGGGGCCGGCGCGATCGGTGGGCAGCGCCAGGGCGTCGACCATCGCCGCATGCCCGGCGAGGGCGGCGGCGAAGAGGATGAGGGCCAGGGTCCAGGCGGCGGCCTCGCGCCAGTGTCGCCCGAGCAGGGCGGTCGTCGCCATGACCACCAGGTAAGGCGCGGCCAGCTCCCGGATCAGGGCCGCGGCGAGACCGGCCGCGACGGCGGGGCCGAAGCGGTCTTCGCGCCGGAGCGCCAGGGACAGGCTGACCAGCAGGCCGGCCCACACCTCGTGCAAATAGGGCGCCTGGAGCGCGACGGCCGACAGGGCGCCGGTGACCAGGGCCACGAGGTCGCAGGCGCGGGGCAGGGGCGGCACGCCTTCGCGGCCGAGCCGAATCCACCAGGCGAGGAGGCTGGCCAGGGCCAGCGCCATCAGGGCCAGGCGGCGCAGCGCCTCGGTCTTCAGCGCGGCCAGCAGGAACGACAGGGCCGGCGGGCGCACCACCAGGAACGGCTTGAGCTCATAGCCCTCGCGCCGCTGCTCGGCGATGACGCTCGGGTAGAAGGTCGAAGGGTGGGCCGCCGCGGCCGCGGCATAGGCGTAGAGGCCGAGGTCGGTCGGGCCGGACGTCGGCGCGGCCCGCTCGCGCTCAGCCCCGGTCATCAGGCCGAAGGCGACGAGGATCAGGGCGGCGAGGATCGGCAGGAGCCGGCGGGCGGGCATGTCAGGCGGGGCGTGGCGTCGCAAGAGCGCCAGCATGCCCTGGCCGGGTTACGGAGTTCCAAAGGCCGGAAATGCGAAAGGCCGCCCCGTTGTCGGGGGCGGCCTTTCCATAGTCAGGACCGCGAAGGGTCCAAAACCCTGAGCCCCATCGGGGGCTTAGGCTCGGACCTCAATAGCGGAGGTCCAGTCCAGGGTTTCTCCCTCGCGGATGAAACTATGAGACACTGGATCACCTCCTTTCGATGCGTTGACGACGATTCCAAATCT